>Ga0247779_1000013_pt1 | contig 257089 bp, 221 predicted proteins | sample UWRJL221509R5_FD_179925 | JGI IMG/M metagenome (GOLD analysis project Ga0247779, IMG submission 179925) | Plant litter microbial communities from Arlington Agricultural Research Station in Wisconsin, United States - UWRJ-L221-509R-5 | ecosystem: Environmental > Terrestrial > Plant litter >...
AAGCCGGCCAGATTGCGCACGCCGACCATCGACATCAGCTTGTAACGCCGTTCCATTTCGGCGACACACCAGCGCAGCGCATTCGCCGCTTCCTTCATATCGGTGACGACCGGCGCGAGCAGGTGCGGAATGCCCTGATAGACCGACAGCTCCAGCATCTTCGGGTCGATCATGATCATGCGCACGTCGCGCGCATTCGCCTTGTACAACAGACTCAGCACCATCGCGTTCAAGGCGACCGACTTGCCGGAACCGGTGGTACCGGCCACCAGCAGATGCGGCATCTTCTGCAGATCGACCACCACCGGCGCGCCGCCGATGTCCTTGCCGAGCGCGAGGGCGAGCGGCGATTTCAGCGCATCGTATTTGCCGGAGCTGAGAATTTCCGACAGGTAGACCATCTCCCGATGGGTGTTCGGTATTTCCAGCCCGATCACCGATTTGCCCGGAATCACGTCGACCACGCGCACGCTGACGACGGATAGTCCGCGTGCGATGTCCTTGTCGAGGCTGGAAATCTGGCTGCCCTTGATGCCCGGCGCCGGCTGCATCTCGAAGCGCGTGATCACCGGTCCCGGATGCGCACTGACCACCTGCGCATCGATGCGGAAATCCTTGAGCTTGAATTCGACCTGGCGCGACAAGGCTTCGAGGGTTTCGTCGGAGTAGCCCTTGGTCTGCGGCTTCGGTTCGTCGAGCAGGGACAGCGGCGGCAGTTCGCCTTCGATCGATGCGCCAGCGAACAACGGAATCTGCGTCTCGCGCTGCGCGCGTTCGCTCTTCTCGATCGGCGCGATGATCGGCTCGATCTTGACCGGCTCGCGGCGCGACTGCTTGACCGTGTCGATCTTGCGTACCACTTCGCGTTCGGCACGCGCCTCGCGCGCGGCGTTCCAGTCCTCGGCCTTGCGCAGCTTGCCGGCCATGCCGGCACCGGCGCCGAGCAGGAAGCGCCCGATCGCATCCATCAGCCGGAACCACGAAAGACCTGTAGCCAGGGTGATCGCGACCAGCAACAGGGCGAGCAGGAACAAGCCCGCACCGAGCGGACCGAAACTGTGCATCAGGCTGCCGCCGACGGCTTGGCCGAGTATGCCGCCGTCGCCGGCTGGCAGAATCGTCGGCTCGCGCCGATGCAGGAAGGCGAAGCCCGGTCCGGCGATGAAGAACGTGACGAAGCCGACCAGCCGCAGCATTGGTTCCAGCGGCGAGCGTTCGACCGTGGCCGCGCCGCGCAGAACGACGGCGCCGACCACCAGCAACAGCACCGGCAGCGCGTATGCAACCACGCCGCCGAGATAGAACAGCAAGTCGGCGATCCAGGCACCAAACGCGCCGCCGAAATTGTGCGGCGTGTGCGATGGATCACCGGCATGCGACCAGCCCGGATCGTTCTGGCTGTAGCTGAGCAGACAGACGAACAGGTAGATGACCAGCGGCAGCAGCAGCAGAAACGCCGTTTCACGCAGGCGTCGATGCCACTGCTCGCTGAGCCCCGGTGCCGGCTTGGTCGGTTTAAGTACGCGTGCCACGCCTACAATCTACCCGAAATATCGCCGGCAAGGCATTGAAGCATCAGGCGGACTTGAGCGCCGGGTGGACGATCTTGCCACCTTCGACGTTGATTCCGCGCTTGAGCGCCTCGTACTTTTTCCAGTTCTTGTCCGACGCCAGCCGCTGCACGTACGGCAGGATCGCTGCGCAGATCGCCTGCGAAGAGGTCTGCGGCACCGCGCCCGGCATGTTCGTCACGCAGAAATGGATCACTCCGTCGACCAGATAGGTCGGATCGGCATAGGTGGTCGGCTTCGAGGTCTCGAAGCAACCGCCCTGATCGATCGAGATATCGACCAGCACGCTGCCCGGCTCCATCGTCTTGACCATCGCGCGGGTGACGACGTGCGGCGCCTTCGCGCTCGGAATCAGCACGGCACCGATGACGAGATCGGCGCGACGCACTTCCTCGGCCACCGTTTCCTCGTACGGATAAAGCGCGGTCACGTTCGGCGCGAGGTTCATCATTTCGCGCAGGCGGTCCTGGCGCTTCTCGAACACCACGACATTCGCGCCGCCGGCCGCCGCGAGTTCAGCCGAGTTGCGTCCCGCCGCGCCCGCGCCGAACACGACCACGCGGCCGCGTTCCGTCGACGGCAGACCGCCGAGCAGCTTGCCCTTGCCGCCGGCAGGCTGATGCAGCAGATGCGTGCCGATCTGCGTCGCGATGCGACCGGCGATGATCGACATCGGCGCCAGCAGCGGCAGCGAGCCGTCGGCTTCCTCGACCGATTCGAACGCGACGCCGGTCAGGCCGATGTCGAGCAGTTGTCTGGTGAGCTTGGGCTCCGCTGCCAGATGCAGGTAGCAGAACAGCAGATGATCCTTGCGCAGCAGTTTGAGGTCGCCGGCGATCGGCTCCTTCACCTTCACGATCAGCTGGCCGACGTCGTAGAGTTTCTTCGCGGTCGGCACCAGCTTCACGCCGACGCGCTCGTAGTCTTCGTCGCGGAAACCGCTCTTCTGGCCCGCGCCGGCTTGCACATAGACTTCGTGACCGCGGCGCAGCAGATCGGCGCAGGCGGCGGGAACGAGAGCGACGCGGCCCTCGAGCGTCTTGGTTTCGGAGGGAACACCGATACGCATTTCGAAAAATCCTCAGGCAGAGCAGTTGGGGGAATCCGCAGGCGACTTCGAAGATCGTCGCGACACGCCTTGAATCGCGCGCGCGTTCCCTCCATTCTCCGGGTTCCTCGCGCACCCGCACGCCGCAATGCGGCATGTGGAACTCAGCGGGAATCGGATTCGCCGGCGGCAGGTTTCAAGCGCCAGCGTCGGAAGAAAACATCAAAGATGGTCGCCCTGACGGCGGCCCGGATTATACATGAGCACTGCCAAGCACTCGCGTTTGATCATCCTCGGCTCGGGCCCCGCCGGCTACACCGCGGCCGTCTATGCAGCACGCGCCAATCTCAAGCCCACGCTGATCACCGGGCTCGCCCAGGGCGGCCAGTTGATGACGACCACGGACGTGGACAACTGGCCCGGCGACGTCGAGGGTTTGCAAGGCCCCGACCTGATGCGGCGCATGGCCGAGCACGCCGAACGCTTCAACACCGAGATGGTGTTCGATCACATCCACAGCACCGATCTTTCGCAGCAACCATTCCGGCTCAAGGGCGATGCCGGCGAATACACCTGCGATGCGCTGATCATCGCGACCGGCGCCACTGCCAAGTACCTCGGCATTTCCTCCGAAGAGCACTACAAGGGCCGCGGCGTTTCCGCCTGCGCGACCTGCGATGGCTTCTTCTTTCGCGACCAGGATGTCGCGGTGGTCGGCGGCGGCAACACCGCGGTCGAGGAAGCGCTCTACCTGTCCAACATCTGCCGCAAGGTCACTCTCGTGCATCGGCGCGACAAGTTGCGCGCCGAGAAGATCATGCAGGACAAGCTGTTCGAGAAGCAGCGCGCCGGCAAGGTCGACATCGTCTGGAATCACGCGGTCGACAAGGTGCTCGGCGACGAGGCCGGCGTGACCGGCATGCGCCTGCGCAGCGTCGACGACAACTCGACGCAGGACATCGCCGTGCACGGCGCCTTCATCGCGATCGGACATACGCCGAACACCTCGATCTTCGAAGGCCAGCTCGAGATGACGAACGGCTACATCACGATCCACACCGGTCTTCACGGCGGCGCCACGGCGACCAGCGTATCCGGCGTGTTCGCGGCCGGCGACGTCGCGGATCAGGTGTATCGACAGGCCGTCACCTCGGCTGGATTCGGCTGCATGGCGGCGCTGGATGCCGAGAAATTTCTCGACAAGATCTAGCAGCGGCGCGACTTCGGCGTTCTTGCGGCGTGTGCGCTACGTCGGCGAGCGCGCGCGTCGCCGTCATGCCCGCAACAGCGCAAATCCGTTGCGCCACTGCCGGATTTCGCATGAAGGTGGCTTTTGAAATCCGCCACTGAATCGATGAACACGCCGAAAGGTTCTCGCACGCTCGAAGTGCGCTTCCATGCCGGTCTGCGCGAGATCGATGCGGACGCATGGAACGTACTGCTTCCTGACGATAACCCGTTCGTCGATCACGCCTTCCTCGCCGGGCTGGAGCAGCACGGCTGCATCGGCGCACGCTCGGGCTGGCAGCCGCATCACCTCGGTCTCTACGACGACGGGCGGCTCGTCGCTGCGGCGCCGCTGTACCTCAAGGGCAATTCCCACGGCGAATTCGTGTTCGACTGGTCGTGGGCCAGCGCGTACGCCGACCACGGCCTCGATTACTACCCCAAGCTGCTGTGCGCGGTGCCGTACTCGCCGGTCACCGGGCCGCGCCTGCTGGTCGGAAACGGCGACGACGCAGCCGGTTTGCGCGGCGCATTGATCACGGCGATTCACGACGAAGGCGAACGCCTCGGTCTCTCATCGGCGCATCTGAATTTCGCCACATCGATCGACGCCGACACGCTCGACCGCAGCGACTGGCTGGCGCGTTTCGACTGGCAGTTCCACTGGCACAACCGCGCAGCCGACCAGGACGGCTGGCGCGACTTCGAGCAATTCCTCGGCGCCCTGAGTTCGAAGAAACGCAAGAACATCCGCCAGGAACGTGCGCGCGTCGCGCGCGCCGGCGTGGATTGCGAACTGCGCCATGGCGACGAACTCGACGATGCCGAGTGGAAGTCGCTGCACGATTTCTATCTCGCCACCTTCGACGACAAGGGCAATTACCCTGCGCTGACGCTGGCGTTTTTTCGTCATCTCGGAAGCACGATGCCGCGCCGTGTCGTCTGCGTGCTGTGTCGTCGCGACGGCAAGCTGATCGCCGGCACGCTGATGCTGCGCAGTGCGAACACGTTGTACGGTCGTTACTGGGGCTGCATTGAGCAGGTCGAAGGCCTCCACTTCGAAGCCTGCTATTACCAGGGCATCGAATACTGTCTGCGTGAAGGGCTGACCACCTTCGAGCCCGGCGCGCAGGGCGAGCACAAACTCGCGCGCGGTTTTCTGCCGACGAAAACCTCGTCATACCACTGGATCGCGGATCCGCGCTTTCGCGCAGCGATCGACAATGCGTTGAAACGCGAGGCGCGGCTGCTGCGCAACTATCGCGAAGAACTGCTGGCGCATTCGCCGTTTGCGGATTGCACGTGATCCGGCTGCCGTTTCTGGATCCGGCTGCGATAGATGCATTTCCCGCCGTCGATCGCGCCCTGAGCGAACCGGACGGTCTGCTCGCTGCCGGCGGCGATCTGTCGAGCGAACGTCTGCTCGCCGCCTATCGACGCGGTATCTTTCCGTGGTTTTCTCCCGGCGAACCGATTCTGTGGTGGTCGCCGGCAGCGCGCACCGTATTCGACACCGGCGCGCCGCATGTGCCGCGACGACTCGCTCGCTGGCTGCGCGGATGCGACTGGACCCTGCGCGCCGATCACGCATTCGCCGCGGTGATGCACGCCTGCGCCGCGCCACGCGCCAAGCAACGCGGCACCTGGATCAGCGACGAGATGCTGGTCGCGTATCAGAACCTGCACGCCCTCGGCTTTGCGCATTCGGTCGAAGCCTGGGAAGGCGATCGTCTCGTCGGCGGCATCTACGGCGTCGCGATCGGGCGCATGTTCTTCGGCGAGTCGATGTTCAGCGCGGCGCCGAATGGTTCCAAGCTGGCCTTGCTGGCGCTATGTCGCGTCCTGCACACGTGGGGCTTCGAATTGCTCGACGCGCAGGTCGCCTCGCCGCATTTGTTCACCCTCGGCGCATTCGAGCTGCCGCGTACGGAGTTTTGCGCGCACGTTGCCGCGGTGACGAAAATGGAAGGCGTCGCCGGCAGCTGGCGCGAACGTTTTCCGCCGCTGCGTCCGCTCGATCTTGCGGATCAGGCAGGAATGCAAGGAAGCGCTGCTCACGCAGCGTCTGCGAGCGCTGATTCGTGCTGAAAGGGGCAGCTCCGCGCCGCCCGCGCACGGTTTTGCTTCCCGCGACCGCCCCGACGTGGCAGAATCGCGCGCCTTTCTGGGCCGTCCGGCCCTCCTAGCCCCAAGGGAACAATGTCCAAAGACGACGTCATCGAGATGGAAGGGGCGATCCTTGAAACCCTGCCGAACACGATGTTCCGCGTGAAGCTCGAAAATGGTCACGTGGTCACGGCCCATATCTCCGGTCGCATGCGCAAGAACTACATCCGCATCCTCACCGGCGACAAGGTCAAGGTCGAGATGACCCCGTACGACCTGAGCAAGGGCCGCATCACCTACCGCATGAAGTAAGTCGCTGCGCGCAGCGGCTTGCCGCACGCACGGCGCTGATTTCTCTCGTTGAGCCGATGCAGCTGTGCTGGTCGCGCCGCAGCGTGCGCGCGTCGACCACTCACGCGTGCGATTGCGTCACCAGGGATCGCCTGCGCTCAGAGCGTGACGCGCCCGCGCACGATGTCCGCGAACATGACCCAGTCGCCCGCGAGGCTGTACAGCGGATGCTCGAACGTGGCCGGCCGGTTCTTCTCGAACGCGTAGTGACCGACCCAGGCAAAACCATATCCGAACAGCGGTGCCAGCCACAGCCAGCGCGCATCGCGTGATGCCAGCGCAACCGTGACGCTCGCCAGCACGAGCAGGCTGCCGGCGAAATGCAGACGGCGACAATTACGGTTGCTGTGTTCGGCGAGATAAAACGCGTAGAACTCGCGGAAGTTCGCGTAGCGCGACATGTTCGGCGTCAATGCTCGGGCAAGGGAATGAATTCGGTTTCGCCGGGCACCTGACCGAATCGTTGCGCGAGCCAATCCGCTTTCGCGCGCTCGATGCGTTGCCGGCTCGAAGAGACGAAGTTCCACCACAGAAAACGTTCGCCATCGAGCGGCGCGCCGCCGCACATCAAGACGCGCGCGCCGGCATCGGCGGCGATCTCGACATCGGCTCCGGCAGGCAGCACGAGCATGCGCTGCGGCGACACCTCGGCGCCGTCGATGCGCACTGCGCCGGCGACGACGTAGACCGCGCGCTCGACGTGCTCGGGCGGCAGGATCAACACCGAGCCCCCGAGAAATTCCGCATCGACGTAAAGCGTCGGCGCATAGACGTGCACCGGAGAACGCAGGCCGAACGCTTCGCCGGCGATCACGCGCAGGCGCACACCGTCGCGTTCGAGCAGCGGCAATGTGGCTGCGGCGTGATGAAAGAATTCCGGTTCGGCTTCCTCGTGATCCTTCGGCAAGGCGACCCAGGTCTGGATGCCGTGCATGCGATGGCCGGCCGCACGCTCCGCCGCCGGCGTGCGTTCGGAATGCACGATGCCGCGTCCGGCGGTCATCCAGTTCACGTCACCGGGCCGGATGATCTGCTGACGCCCGAGGCTGTCGTGATGGGTCACGGCGCCTTCGTACAGATAGGTCACGGTGGCGAGGCCGATATGCGGATGCGGGCGTACATCGAGGCCGCGACCGGCCTGCAGATCGACCGGACCGATGTGATCGAAGAACACGAACGGACCGACATGCCTGCGCAACCGGAACGGCAGCAGGCGACGCACGAAGAAACCATCGCCGAGGTCGTGCAGCAGCGGCTCGATCAGCAGCGCAGATTCGTCGGACATAGTGGAAGGTCGGCTGGGCGGATGCGGCACATGATGCCATCATCGGCATCACCCATCTTCCGCGCAAGCCTCCGCACATGCAGTCTTCCGTGCACCACGAATATCTCGGCGACGGCATCAGCGTCATCGACGTCGACCTGCTCGAACGCGCGCGCTTCGCCGCGTGCTACCTGATCGAAGCGGACGGCGCCGCTGCGATCTTCGACGCCGGCACCAACTACAGCGTGCCGCGGATACTCGCCGCACTGCATGCGCGCGGCGTTCATGTCGACCACGTGCGCTATCTGATTGCCAGTCACGTCCATCTCGACCATGCCGGCGGCATCGGTGCGCTGCTGCGCGAATTGCCGAACGCCCAGGTGCTTGCGCATCCGCGCGGCGTGCGGCATTTGCTCGATCCATCTGCCCTGCAGGCGAGCGCCGAAGGCGTCTACGGCGCCGCGGTGGTCGCGCGCACGTACGGCGAACTGGTGCCGGTACCGCCCGCGCGTCTGCGCGCAGTCGCCGATGGCGAGCGCATCGATCTCGGCGGGCGCAGCCTGCACTTCATGGACAGCCCGGGCCATGCGCGCCACCACATCACGCTATGGGACGAGCGCAGCGCGAGCTGGTTCACCGGCGACTGTTTCGGCATCAGCTACCGCGACTTCGATGGCGGCGCCGCGCCCTTGATCTTTCCGACCACCAGTCCGACCCAGTTCGATCCGCCCGCGATGAAGGCGACGATCGCGCGCATGCTGGAGCGTCAGCCGCGCGCGATGCTGCTGACTCACTACGCGCGCATCGACCAGCCGCAGGCGCGCGCACGCGACCTGCTGCGCCTGATCGACGAGCAAGTGAGGCTGACGCAGGAACACGCGAAAAACGAGAATGCCGTCGCTGCGCTGACCGATGCGCTGCAGCGGCTGTTCTACAGCGAAGTACAGCGCCTCGGCGCGCCGGTCAGCGAAAGTGAAACCCGCCGCCTGCTCGCCATCGACGCCGAACTCAATGCGAAGGGCATGCTGATCTGGTACGAGCATGCCCGCATGTGACGGCGAGCGGCATCGCTGCGGATGCCTGGCCTGCGGCTAGCGACGACCGCGCTGCGGACGATCGCTGGCGAGACCGACGCGAAGCGTCGCGCCATCCTGGGTCGAACCATCGAGCCCGGTGATCGCGGCGCGTGCCTCGTGACCTTCCATCGCGAGCTCGGCGAAACCGCGGCATTCGTTCTTGAACGGATCGGTCGCCAGCTTGAGCTTGTGCACGCGTCCGAATTTGCCGAACAGTTCCGTGACCGAATTTTCGGTGGCGCTGCGCGGGAGGCCGCGCACATTGAGAGTCAGCATTCCGTATCTCCTTGACGGTGAATATCGATGTCCATCCTCCGACAGACGCAATCGAGTGGGTTGAGTCGGGAGAACGACGTCGTGCTGCCGTCCGATCCGATGATGCAAGCGCGACGTGCGCGCCTTGATTGGAGATCGACCCTTGCTGCGATCGATCGTCCGGCGATTCACTGCCGCATCGCGACGCCGGCGAAATCCCCGCGACATCGCGATCAAATTGAGCACATCCGGCGCTCTTTCAACACGGCATCGCGCGCCGGACGCCGCAGGGGCGATGGTCGGCTCGGCGCAATCGCCGCCACGAAGGTCGAGCGGCGACAGATTCGGCGCGCCCGTCTTCAAGAGAAGAGGCCACGACGCGGATGCCGCGACCTTCCTGCACGAACGTCCCGAAATCCGGGCGCCGCGATGTTTCAGCTGCACGATCCTTGCGGCTTGTGCGACACACAGATCGATCACGGGCTTGTAGCCGAAATGAACGATGAAGCAGACTCGACCGGCCTTGCATCGCGGCGCGGATCGCGGTCGATCCTGCAGCACAACCTATTCAGTTTACCCGACTCGACCGGGCCGGCAAAGGCCCGCCTGTGCAGCGCGTCCGGCCTCAGCCACTTTCCAGCGCAGGCGCGTCAATACGCTTGAACCGTGTCCGGCGGGCTGCGCATGAACGCCGTCCAGCCGGCAGCCACGGCCTGCAGCCCGCCGGGAAAGCGCTGATCGAGGACCGTTTCGGAAGCGATCGGCCGGCAGGGATCCGCTTGTTGCGCCTTCAACAGGCCGCCGAGCGTGCTTCGGCCCTCGATGCTGTTCATCAGCATCGCGACCAGCGCGTAGGCCTGCAGGTAACGCCGCTCGCGTCCGCTCGCATCGCCTTGGAGCACGTAGAAATTGCGTCCATCGCGCGCGAGCAGATCGACCAGCGCATCGCCGCCATCGCCCTCCGGCGCGGCAGCGACGACGGCCTTGCGATCGGCACCGACATCGATCTGCCCGCCGAGTCCGCCGATCCGATAGCGACCGAAGTACTCGGCGAGGCCCTCGTTGATCGAGGTCGGCAGATTGCCGATCGATTCGTGCACCAGCGCATGCGTGATCTCGTGCCGCAATACGGCGAAGCTGGCTTCATCCTGCGCCTGCATGCGCACGAAGATCGTCTGCTGCGCAGTCGAATAGGCACCGGCCGACTCCGCCAGCGCTGGATCGCCGATCAGGCGCGCGTAGGCGTCGGGCGCTTTCACGAAAACCACGTGCAAGGTCAACCCCTGCGGTGCGGCGACACCGAGCGCGTCGTGCATCACGCGTTGCACGCCGAGCGCGTCGGCGACGGCCCGCTGCTGCAGCTGGTCCGGCAGATTGACGTCGTAGCCGCGCGCTTCGACGGTGATGGCCGGAACGCCATGAACGTCGATCACGCGCGCATCCTTCGCGTCGGCCGGCGGCGCCTGATCGGAATAATGCGTGATGCCCTTGACGTCGACCCAGCGATGCACGGCAGCGCCCGGCGCGCTGCCCTGCGCGCTGCGCGCCAGACAGGCGGCCGTCGCCGGCGCGAGGGTTTCCACCGCGTGGGCGGGCGGCTCGATCGCCTGAATTTCGGCAACCTCCGGCGACGGACGCGGCGGCGGCAGCGAGGCCTGCGCCGGCGATGCAGGCGCAGCAGGCGGCACGGCGAGCGCCGTGTTCGCCTGCTCGTGCTGGCAGCCCGCCACCAGCGCAGCCGCCAGCACGAGAGCGCCGGCCGAACGACGTGACGACTGCACGATCATTAGGCAGGCAGCGCGCGCGGCTTGCGCAGCACGTGAATCAGATACACCACAATCACCACATTTGCACAAAGTACGGCCAGCTTGAACAGCGAGAAATGCTGCAGCAGCTCCCACACTTCCAGCGGCAGCAGCAGCCCCGTTTCGACGACGACCAGATACTCGGCCCAGCGTTTGCCGAACCACAGGCCGAGTCCCTGCACCGCGTACAGCGCGGCGTACACGATCGCCGCCGCGCCGAAGACACGGAACTGGTGCGGACCGAGACCACTGAACCAGTCGATCGCACGCACCAGCACGCCGTGGCGGGCAGCCCAGGTCAGCGACTCGAGCCAGCGGTTGAAATGCTCGGCGACGTCGGGATTCAGCAAGCGGAAAATCGTGGCCGCGAGCACGATGCAGGCGATCGACTTGGCCAGCTTGAACAGCGCGATGACCGTCAGCGCCTTGGAACGCCGGGACGGTGTTGGCTTGCCCATGCAGAGTGCTCGTGTGTCAAAACGCCGACGATACATCGATCACGTCGGCCGTACCCGTGCGCAACGACATGTCAGGCCAGTTCGACAGGATGCAGTTCGACAGCGTTAAGACAATCCGGACAATGATCCGCCGGCGATGCGCGGCCGTTGGCAGGTCGCATGCTTTCGCAATCCCTGAATCCCTCTTCTGCCGACAAGGTGAAAGTCATGAATTCGCGTGCGTTCATCGTGATACCGCTGCTGCTGTGCTGCGCGACGGCCTTCGCGCAAACCGCAACCGACTCCAGCAAGGCGACCTACCACACGCCGGAAGGCGAAGTCGTGGTGCATTCGGGCCAGCCTGCGGCGCGCGGCGCCGGCCCTGCTCCATCGTTCGCGCAATTGGCACATGCGAACGGCTACATCAGCAGCGCCGACGCGGACGCGTATCCGCCGCTCGCGAACGATTTCATCTACGCAGATTCCAATCGCGACGGGCGCATCTCGAAGGCCGAATACCAGCGTTGGGCTGCATCACGCTAACGAGCGAGCCCAAGGCGAGCATCGCCGGACCCCACGCGACCGCGGCAGTGCCGCGGTCGCGCTCATCTCACTTAGCGGTGCCAGTAGCCGCGATGAAAGCGCCAGTTCGGACCCTCGTGCACCCACACCGCCGGTGCGTAACGGTAGCCCGGACGCGCACCGACCCAGTATCCGCCGACCCAGACATGGCGCCCGCCGTTCCAGCGCCAGTACCCCGGCGCCCAGACATAACCCGGTCGCGCGACGACACGTTCTACCCGCACGGGCGGCGGCGGAACCCCGATTGAGACACCCACATAGGTACGCGCCGACGCCGGCGTGGCTGTTGCCGCCGCGATGCCGGCAGCGCAAGCCATCGCAATGAGCCAGTGACGCAGGGGACGATTGTTCATGACCACTCCTGTTGTGATTGCGCGCAGCCATGAATGCTGCGGTATCCCATCAAACGCCCGAGGCGGGAACGCGTTGACGGCGCGGCCGCGTTCGTTCAGCGCAGCGATAGCTCGCGGGTGCAGAACTTCATTGGAGCCATCGTGGCGGTTGCGCGCTCGCATCGCGATGCCGACAACTCCGGCGGCGCCGCATCACAGGAGAATTTCGCCGGCCCACAACAAAACGCCCGGCACTAGGCCGGGCGCATGCAATCACTGTAAGCAGTCTGATCGTCGACGCTGCTCAACGTCCGCCACGGCTTGAGGAACCGCCGCCATGCGACGGCGCCGAAGCGCGCGCGCCATGGCTCACCGCGCCGCCGTGCGACATGCCGCCGCGACCTGGGCCGCCATTCCAGCCGCCATGTCCGTAACCGTTCCAACCGTTGCCGCCATGCCAGCCGCCGCCATTCCAGCCACCGCCGCCCCAGCCGTGGCCGCCGCGATAGTAGTGACGATGATGGTAGTCGTCGTAGTAGAAGCCGAGCCCGATCGTCGAACCGTAGCCATAGCCATAGTACGGATAGCCGTAGGCATCGCCGCCGTAATAGCCACCGCCGTAGTCGGCGCCGTAATAGGCATCACCGCTGCCGTAGCCGTCGCCGCGGACATAGCCGTAATCCGGACCGTACACGCAGCCGCCGAGTGCGAGCACGCCTGCCAATACAAGTCCGCTCTTGATGACGGCGGACTTGCCGGAAACCCACGTGCCGAAGCGTGTCATGTTGCGATCCTCCGTCGGCCTTGCCGACTACACGGGATGATTTTTCCCTGCGCTAGTAGATGCGCACCTCGCGTTCGGAATCAAGGACGCGGCGATGATCGTTCAGCGTTCGTATCTCTGTCTGCCGATGGGGTGGCTGCCGCCAGACTCGTCAATGTTTCGTCGCGCTCGCGCCGCGAATGTTCGGCGAGCACACGCACGCGTTCGAAGAACTCGGGCCACGAGGCATGGGCTTGCGCGAAGATCTGTGCGAACGCGTCAACCCAGCGCTCGTAGAGCCCGAACGGAACCAGGCTCGCGTTGTTGATCGGTGCGCCGACCCAGCGATCGTAACGCGCGTCACCGCCCCACTCCGTATCGCGCATGTGCCGATAGCGATCTCGGAAGGCACCGATCTCACGCTGCTTGGCGGCGCGCTTCGCATCGATCGACAATGACTGCGCGTAGACCCCGCGCAGACGCTCGCGCAGATCGAGCACACTGCGCGTGAACGCCTCGTCGTGAACACGTTCGGCGGCGTCCAGCGGCGGCAGACCGCGCGAGGCGCGCCATTCGCGCAGACCCTGCTCCTGCACGAAGCTCGCATACGATTCGTTGAAGGCAGTGTCGTCCTTCACGTAGAGCTTCTGATGCGCCAGTTCGTGGAAGATCGTCGCATCGAGCTCGTCGTCGCTCCAGCGCAGCATGCTCGAAAGAATCGGATCGGCGAACCAGCCGAGCGTGGAATAGGCGACCGTTCCTTCAACCTGCGTGTCATTGCCAAGATCGCCGAGCACCTTCGCCGCGTGTTCGGCACGCGCGCGGTCGAAATAGCCCTGGTAGGCGACGCAGCCGGCGAACGCGAAACAGTGCGTCAGCGCATCGACCGAAAATTCCGGCGCGGCGAACACATTCCACGTCACATAGGGTCGTTGCAGATCCACATAGCTGGTGTAGCTGCGATTGCGCGGCAGACCGAGGTGATCCGAAGCGAACGCGCGCGCCGCCTGCGTTTCCTCGAGACGTATACGCAGTTTCGTATCGGTGGCCGGATCGGCGACGAGCGCCGCGATGCTTCGGCGATGGATCAGCAGTGTCGCCTGGCCCTTCGCGACATGGGCGTAGTAACCGAGCGACGAGCACGCACTCGATGACACGAACACGCAGGCCATCGCGAGCTGCCGCAGCACGACGAGCAATCGCCGCACCGGGCTACAACTCGAACTGCTCGTTGAGGATGCGTTCTTCGAGATTGTGTTCCGGGTCGAACAGCAAGGTCATCGTCTGTTCGCGCGACTCGCGGATCGTCACCTCGACGACATCGCGCACTTCATTCGAATCGGCCGTCGCACTGACCGGACGCTTGTACGGATCGAGAATCTCGAGCTTCACTTCGGTGATCGCCGGCAGGATCGCGCCGCGCCAGCGGCGCGGACGAAACGGACTGATCGGTGTCATCGCCAATAGCTGCGAGCCGAACGGCAGGATCGGTCCGTGCGCCGACAGGTTGTAGGCGGTCGACCCGGCCGGCGTCGATACCAGCACGCCGTCGCAAATCAGTTCTTCCAGCTTGACGACGCCGTTGAGCGAGACGCGCACGTGCGCCGCCTGTTTGGTCTGGCGCAGCAGGGAGACCTCGTTGAACGCGAGGGCCGTCGTGGTGGTGCCCGATTCCGAAGCGGCTTCCATCACCAGCGGACGCAACACGGTCGGCTGCGCGCGCGCGATACGTTCGGGCAGATCGTCCGGATGATGCTGGTTCATCAGGAAACCGACGGTGCCGAGCTTCATGCCGTATACCGGCAGGCCACGCGCCATGTGCCGATGCAGGGTGCGCAGCATGAAGCCGTCGCCGCCGAGCGCGACGATCACCTCGGCGGTGTCCAGCGACGCATCGCCGTAACGCGCCGACAGGATCGCCAGCGCGGCTTGCGCCTCGTCGATCGGGCTTGCAACGAATGCGACACGCCTCATCGATCAGTTTCCCGTTGCGACAGCGCAGCCGCGCGCCGACGTGGCCTGAAAGCTACCACGTCGAACGTGCCGCACGAGCATCAGGCCGCCTTCGCGGACGCCTGCACGAGCTGGGCGAAGCGGCGCAGCGCGACCGAGGCGATCGGATAGTCGACGGTTTGCGTGCGAATTTCGTCGAGCAGACCGAGGGTGAACTTCAAGGTCGGATCGTCGCGTTCGAGCCAGCGCGCCACCGGATGTTCGACCGCATCCGATGCACTGCCGAGGATCTGCGCGGCGAGTGCGCGATGCTGCGCGGCAAGCTCGTCGCGCAGCGACCCGCGCGCCTGCGCGTGCCAGCGACTCTCGACCGGAAGATTCTCGATCTGCCGGCGCAGCCCGTCGATATCCAGCGCCTGACCGAGTTCGAAGAAAACCGAAGCGACGCGATGAACCGGGCGCCCGCTTTCCAGCGCGACCTCGGCGATGTCGAACGCGACGCCGAGAATCGGCAGCGCCGCCAGCCGTCGCGCCAGGGTTTCGGAAATCCCCAGGCCCTGCCACTTCTCCACGTCGACATCGTAGTCGGCGCGACCGGTCGCGGTGAGCACGCGCGGAGTCGCTGCACGCAGCTCGGCGACGCCGGGCGCGTAACGCTCGACCACTTCGGCGATGTCCGCGGTGGCGCCGCGATGATTCAGCAGCCAGCGCGTGAGGTTGCGCTGCAGATCCCAGATCTTCAGCAGCGCATCGATCTGCACGCTCTCGCCGACCTCGCCGTCGAGCGCCTCGATCTCGGCCCAGAGACCGCGCGCGTCGAGAATCTCGCGCACCGCCGAATACGCCTTCGCGATCGCGGCCGGCGATTGGCCGGTGTCTTCCTGCATGCGCAGCACGAAGGTCGCGTCCATCCGGTTGACCATCGAGTTGGTCACTGCGGTCGCGATGATCTCGCGCTTCAGGCGATGACGCTGCATGTGGTCGGCGTACGGTCCGTGCAGCGGCTCCGGGAAATAGCGCACGAGTTCCTTCGACAGATACGCATCTTCCGGAACGTCGGAGTCGAGCAGTTGCTGGTACAGCTTGATTTTGGCGTAGGACAGCAGCACCGACAGTTCCGGTCGCGTCAGACCCTGGCGGCGCGTCTTGCGTTCGGCAAGTTCGGCGTCGCTCGGCAGGAACTCGATCTGGCGATCGAGCAGGCCTTCGGCTTCGAGCGTGCGGATGAAGTGCGCGTTCGAGCCGAGGCGATGCACCGACATGTGCTCCATCACCGTGATCGCCTGGTTCTGCCGATAGTTGTCGGCGAGCACCAGACGCTCGACTTCGTCGGTCATGCCGGCGAGCAGGCTGTTGCGCTGTTCCTCGCTCAACTCCGCACGCTGGACCGCGTCGTTGAGCAGGATCTTGATGTTGACCTCGTGATCGGAGGTGTCGACGCCGGCCGAATTGTCGATGAAATCGGTATTCAGCAGGACGCCGTTCTGCGCCGCCTCGATGCGTCCCTTCTGCGTGAAACCGAGATTGCCGCCCTCGCCGATCACCTTGCAGCGCAGTTCCTTGCCGTTGATGCGCAGTGCGTTGTTGGCGCGATCGCCGACATCGGAGTTGGTTTCGCTCTCCGCTTTCACATAGGTGCCGATGCCGCCGTTGAAGAGCAGGTCGACCGGTGCTTTCAGGATCGCGCTCATCAGCGCCGTCGGCGCCAGCTGGCCGGTTGCCTCGTCGATGCCGAGCACGCGACAGATTTTCGGCGACACCGGAATCGCCTTCGCACTGCGCGCGAACACGCCGCCGCCGCGCGAGATCAGGCTGGTGTCGTAGTCGGCCCAGGACGAACGCGGCAGCGCGAACATGCGCTCGCGCTCCTTGAACGAAACCGCCGCATCGGGATCGGGATCGAGAAAGACATGGCGATGATCGAACGCGGCGACCAGGCGGATGTGCCTGGACAGCAGCATGCCGTTGCCGAACACGTCGCCGGACATGTCGCCGATGCCGACGCAGGAAAAATCCTGGGTCTGGCTGTCGCAGCCGAGCGCGCGGAAATGCCGCTTGACCGATTCCCACGCGCCTTTCGCGGTGATCGCCATCTTCTTGTGGTCGTAGCCGACCGAGCCGCCCGAGGCGAATGCGTCGCCGAGCCAGAAATCGTGTTCGGCGCTGACCGCGTTGGCGATGTCGGAGAACGTCGCGGTGCCCTTGTCGGCCGCGACGACGAGATACGGATCGTCGCCGTCGTAGCGCATCACGTTGGCCGGATGCACCACGGCGCCGTCGACGAGATTGTCGGTGATGTCGAGCAGGCCGTTGATGAACATGCGATAGCAGGCGATGCCCTCGGCCAGCACGGCGTCGCGCTCGCCGCTCGCCGGCGGATGCTTGACGAAGAAACCGCCCTTCGAGCCGACCGGCACGATCACGGTGTTCTTGACCATCTGCGCCTTGACCAGTCCGAGCACTTCGGTGCGGAAGTCTTCGCGCCGATCCGACCAGCGCAGACCACCGCGCGCGACTGGACCGAAGCGCAGATGCACGCCTTCGACACGCGGGCCGTAGACGAAGATTTCGCGATACGGCCGCGGCTTGGGCAGGTCAGGCACCTTGGCCGAATCGAACTTGAAGCTGATGTAGTGCGCCGGCACGCCGCCGCGAACCTGGTAATAGCTCGTGCGCAGGGTCGCGCCGATCACGCCGAGGTAGGCGCGCAGGATGCGGTCCTCGTCGAGGCTGGCGACATGCTCGAGCAGGCTCTTGATGGTCGCGATGATCGCGGTCACCTGCAACGCGCGCGGTTCGCTGCGTGCGGCGACGAGGTCGTCGATCAGGCGCGGCTGTCCCTTCAGCACGTCGGCGCCGATCAGCGTCTGCAGTTCCTTCGCGAGGCGCTTGCGCGCGCTCTCGATGACCGTCTTGGCGGCACTTTCGCGTTGCGGATCGAAGCCGGCCTCGAACAGTTCGATCAGCAGTCCGGCAATCGCCGGATAGCGATTGAGCGTTTCCTCCATGTAACTCTGCGAGAAGGTCACGCCGGTCTGCAACAGGTACTTGCAGTAGCCGCGCAGCACCGCGACCTGACGCCAGTCGAGCTGGGCACCGAGGATCAGCTTGTTGAATGCATCGCTCTCGGCGGCGCCGCGCCAGATGCGTTCGAATGCGGTCTGGAACGCTTCGCGCAATTGTTCGATGTCGAACTCACAGCGCGCCGCCGGCTGCACCGCGATTTCCTGGATGTAGAGCGGGCTGCCCTGCACATCGAGTTCGTAGAGCTGCTCGGTGAGGACCTTGAGGCCCATGTTCTCGAGCAGCGGAATCACTTCGGACAATTCGATCGCGCCGCTCAGGCGGAAGATCTTCAGCTGCAAGGTGTCGGGCTTGCGGCGCGAACGCTGCAGGCTGAGCCGGATGTCTTCCGGATCGCGCAGGCTCGCGGCCATCTCCACATCCGCGGCAGCGACGCGCGGCGTCACTTCCTCGATGTAGCCGGCCGGCAAGGCGCGGCCGTAGCGCGTCGCGAGCTTGTGTCCCTTTTCCTCGCCGTGACGCTGCAGCAGCACGTCGCGCAAGTCGTCGTACCAATTGCGCACGATGTGGACGATTTTCGCTTCGAGTTCGGCGACGTCGTAGCTGGCCTTGTCGCCCGGCTTCGGCCGCACCACCAGATGCAGCATCGCCAGCGGCGATTCGCCGATCTGGATCGTCGAATCGATGCGCTCGCCGTGGAACGCGCGCTTCAACGTGGTCTCGATGCGTTCGCGCACCGCGCTGTCGAAACGGTCGCGCGGAAGATAGACCAGGCACGAATAGAAACGCCCGTACTTGTCGCGACGCACGAACAGGCGCGTGCGCGGACGCTCGCGCAGCGCGAGGATGCCGCCGCCGATCTCGAACAGTTCATCCTCGCTGCACTGGAACAGCTCGTCGCGCGGCAGCATGTCGAGCACGTGGCGCAAGGCCTTGCCCGAATGCGAGTCTCGGCGCAGACCCGAACGCTGCATCACCGCCTCGACCTTGCGCCGAACCAGCGGCACATCCTGCGGTCGCGCCATGTAGGCGGCCGTGGTGAACAGGCCGAGAAAGCGTTGCTCGACCACCGGCACGCCGGCGTCGTCGAACGCGAGCACGCCGATGTAATCCATGTAGCCCGGCCGGTGCACGCTCGCGCGCGCATTCGTCTTGGTCAGGATGATCGCGTCCATCGAACCGGACTGCGGCAGTTCCTTCGCGACCAGGGTGCGCAGCGAGCGCGGCGCCAGCGAACGCTCGCCGCCGTGCAGGATGCCGAGGCCGGAGCCATCGACTGCCTGCAGCACCTCGTCGTTGCCCGATTTGACGACGCGGTATTCGCGGTAGCCGAGAAACGTGAAATTGTCGTCCGCCGCCCAGCGCAGGAATTCCTGCGCCTCGGCAACGCCGGCGGCATCGACCGGCAGGCTGCGCTGCGGCAGTTCATTCGCGACGCCGAGCATGCGCTCGCGCATCGCCTTCCAGTCGGTCACGCTGGCGCGGACATCGTCGAGCGCTGCGCCGACCAGGCGCTTGAGGTGTTCCAGATCGCTCGCTTCGCTGACCCGCTCGACCTCGAAATGCATGACCGATTCAGCCGCACCGGGTGCGTTGTCGCCGCTGCCGAAGCTGAGCAGATTGCCGCCCGGATCGCGTGCGATGCGGAAGATCGGATGGATGACCCGATGCACCTGCAGGCCGCAGGCGGCGATCGCCATGCCGACCGAGTCGACCAGGAACGGCGCATCGTCGGTGACGACATCGACGACCGTCAGCGCCGCATCGGCGCCCTGCCCGCCCTCGGCCTGATTGACGACGCGGACCTTGGCCGTGCCGGCGCGACGCTCGCGCACGAAATCGAGCATGCCGTCGACGCGTTCCGCCCAGTCGGCCGGGCTGCGCGCAGCCAGTTCGTCGGCCGGCACGCGGCGCAGGAATTCGCTGGCGAAGTTCTGGGCGTCGCGCAGGCGCGGGCCGCTGAGCTGGGTTGCCTGCAGGGCAAGTACGGATTCGACGGGCGAGCCGGCATCGGCGCCTTGAAGGGTCATGAAGAGGTCCGGAAGGGGGTGATCAGCGAGGCGCGAAGGATACCGCCGCGGGCTGCGGGGAATCCATAACGGGAACCGTGCAAGCGTCCGCCGCCGGCCCAGAATGGCGCATCTTCACGAAAGCTTTATGGCACCGTCATGGACGCTCGCATCCGTTGGCGCATAGTGGCGTGCGTGTATGCACCGGCGATGCGGTCGTGTGCGCAGGGTGATCAGGCAGGCATGGCACGCCGTCTGCGAGAACGCGCGCAAGCGTGACTATTTCTGTACCGAGCAGTATAGTCCGCTGTTCGCCTCGCGCGGCAGCGGCGACTCCCGGGCACGGGACATACGGTTGTGCAACGGAGGTCTGCGCCGGCATGAATCCTCACACTGTCCCTCTCGCAGGGACGCACGGCTGCAGAAGAGTTACCGTTCTGCACGCCGCACAACGATTCCAATCGAAAACGAACAGGAAGACTTCACGATGAAGTTGCATAGCGCACTGATCTGCGTCGGCGTCGCCGCGCTCGTGGCCGGCTGCGGCAAGCCCCAACAACAGCAACAGCCCCAGCAGATGCCACCGACCGAAGTCGGCGTGATCACGGCGAAGGCCGGCGCGGTGCCGCTGACCCAGGACATCGTCGGACGTCTGTCCGCCGTGCGCACCGCCGACGTGCGTGCGCGCGTGCCCGGCGTGCTGCAGAAGCGCGTCTACACCGAAGGCACCGACGTCAAGGAAGGCCAGGTGCTGTTCGAGATCGATCCGGCGCCGCTGCGCGCATCGCTCAACGCACAGCTGGCCAACCTCGCCTCGGCGCAGGCGACCTACACCAACAACCACGTCGCTGCCGATCGCGCACGTTCGGTCGGCGCCAAGGGCCTGCTATCGAAGGCCGATATCGATGCGGCCAATGCGGCCGAGCGCACCTCGGCCGCCGCAGTGAAGCAGGCGCAGGCAACCGTCGACAGCGCGAAGATCAATCTCGGCTACGCGCATGTGACCGCGCCGATTTCCGGACGCGCCGGTCAGCAACAGGTGACCGAAGGTGCGCTGGTCGGCCAGGGCGATGCGACCCTGCTCACCACGATCGATCAGATCGATTCGCTCTACATCAACTTCACCCAGGCGATCGGCATCCTCGACGACCTTCGCCGCGCCGCGGCCGGCGGCAGCGTGCGTCTGGCCGAGGCCAACAAGGCCAAGGTCGAGATCCTGCATTCCGACGGCTCGACCTCCGGCGCCACCGGCACGCTCGATTTCTCCGACACCAGCGTCGATGCGGCGACCGGCGCGGTCAGTCTGCGCGCGGTGCTGGCCAACCCGGATCGCAGCTTTCTGCCGGGCCAGTACGTCAACGTGCGCCTGACCATGGGTGATCTCTCGCACGCCTGGCTGATCCTGCAACAGGCGGTGCAGCGTGATGCGAGCGGCCCGTATGTGTTCGTCGTCGGCAGCGACGGCAAGGTGGTGCAGAAGCGCATCAAGGCGGACACCTTGCGCGGCGACAGCTGGATCGTCACCGACGGTCTTGCCGACGGCGATCAGGTGATCGTCTCCGGCGTGATGAAGGTCAAGCCCGGCGCGCCGGCAAAGGCGACGCCATACCAGCCCGGCAAGCCCGCCGATGGGGCCGCAGCAGCACCGGGCGCCGCACCTGCCGCCAAGCCGGCGGGCGATCAACCCGCGGCGGACAAGTCTGCGCCGAACAAGCCCGCGGGCGATGCACCTGCTGCCGGCAAGCCTGCGTCCGACCAGCACTGAGGACGCCTCGACATGTCCAGTTTCTTCATTGACCGCCCGATCTTCGCCTGGGTCCTTGCGATCCTGATCACGCTGGGCGGCGTGATCGCCACGCGCAGCCTCAGCATCGAATCGTATCCGGCGATCGCGCCGACCCAGGTCGCGGTGAGCGCCACCTATCAGGGCGCCGATGCCGAAACGGTCGAGAAAACCGTCACCCAGGTGATCGAGCAGCAGCTCACCAGCATCGACAAGCTGATGTATTTCAGCTCTAGTTCGAGCGCGAGCGGTGCCTCGACGATCACCCTGACCTTCGAGCCCGGCGTCGATCCGGATATCGCCCAGGTGCAGACGCAGAACCGCGTCTCGCTGGCGACGCCGCGCCTGCCGACCGAGGTGACCCAGCAGGGCATCACGGTGCTGAAGACCAATCCGGACTTCCTGATGTTCTTCGCGCTGACCTCCGACGACGGTCAGTACGATTCGTATGCGCTGAACAACTTCCTGTCGCAGAACGTGGTCGACCAGATCGCGCGCCTGCCCGGTGTCGGACAGACGCGCCAGCTCGGCTCGGAATACTCGATGCGCATCTGGCTCGACGCCGACAAGCTGCACGGCTACGGGCTGTCGTCGGCGCAGGCACTCGCCGCGGTGCAGGCGCAGAACGTGCAGATTGCGGCCGGAGCGATCGGCGCGGAGCCGTCGCCGGTCGGCAACGGCTTCACCGCACCGGTGATCGCGGAAGGTCGCTTCACGACGCCGGAACAGTTCGAGAACATCATCCTGCGCACGAATACCGACGGCACCTCGGTGCGCCTGAAGGATGTCGCGCGCGTCGCGCTCGGTCCGTTCTCCTACGGCCTGCGCTCGATGTTCGACGGCAAGGGCGTCGCCGGCCTCGGCGTGCAGTTGTCCAGCGGCGCCAATGCGCTGAAGGTGCGCGATGCGGTCATCGCCAAGCTCGAGGAACTGAAGCCGACCTTTCCGCCGGGCGTGAGCTACAAGCTGCCCTACGACACCACCGACTTCATCAAGATCTCGATCCGCGAAGTCGTGCAGACCCTGGCCGAAGCGATCGTGCTGGTCTTCTTCGTCATGCTGATGTTCCTGCAGAATTTCCGCGCGACGATCATCGCGACCCTAGTGATTCCGGTCGCCCTGCTCGGCGGTTTCCTCTCGATGTGGGCGGTCGGATTCTCGATCAACCAGCTCACCCTGTTCGGCATGGTGCTGGCGATCGGCATCGTGGTCGACGATGCGATCGTCGTGATCGAGAACGTCGAACGCATCATGACCGAAGAAGGCCTGTCGCCGAAGGACGCCACGCGCAAGGCGATGGAGCAGATTTCAGGCGCCGTCGTCGCGATCGCGCTGGTGCTGATGGCGGTGTTCATTCCGAGCGCGATGCAGTCCGGTTCGGTCGGCGTGATCTACAAGCAGTTCGCGCTGACGATCGCTCTGTCGACCGCGTTCTCGGCCTTCCTTGCGCTGGTCTTCACGCCTGCGCTGTGCGCGACGATCATCAAACCGGTCGACGAACACAAGCAGAAGAACGTGATCTTCCGCGGTTTCAACCGCGCCTTCGACTGGATTCGCGACACCTACACCAGCCATGTCACCGGCGCGATCCGGCGCATGCCGGTATGGATGGTCGTGTTCGTCCTGATCGCCGTGCTGTGCGGCTTCATGTTCCGCGTGCTGCCGTCGAGCTTCGTGCCCGACGAGGACCAGGGCTACGCCGTCGTGATTGCGACGCTGCCGTCGGGTGCGAGCATCCAGCGCACCAATGCGGTGATGGACGAGATCTCCGACAAGGTGCGCAAGAACCCCGAAGTGTCCGACGTGTTCGCGATCTCGGGTTTCAGTTTCGTCGGCAACGGCGAGAACGTCGGCATGGCCTTCGTGCGCCTGAAGCCGTGGGACGAACGCACGCATTCGGCGATGGATCTGATTCATCAGTTCCAGGGCGAGCTGTTCATGGGCGTCAAGGACGCGATGGTCTTCGTGGTCAATCTGCCGACCATCCGCGGCCTCAGCCAGTTCGGCGGTTTCGACATGTATCTGCAGGATCGCTCCGGCGCCGGCCACGCCGCCCTGATCGCTGCGCAGAACATCGTGCTCGGCAAGGCGGCGGAGCAGAACAAGATTCTCGCCGGCGTGCGTCCGAACGTGCTGCCGGAAACGCCGCAGCTGCAGATGACGGTCGATCGCGTGCAGGCGCAGTCGATGGGACTCTCGCTGACGGACGTCTATACGGCGATCCGTCTGATGCTCGCGCCGATCTACGTCAACGATTTCTTCTACGGCGGCCGCGTGCTGCGCGTGAACATGCAGGCGGATGCGCAGTTCCGCGCATCGACCGATGGGCTGAATCGTTTCTTCGTCCCGAGCTCGACCCAGAGCGTGACCACGCCGACCAGCGGCGGCGGAACCAGCACGACGCCGGCGATGATTCCGTTGTCCAACGTGGTCAAGACGAACTGGATGATGGGTTCGCCGGCACTGGTCCGCTACAACGGTTTCGAGGCGATCGAGATCGTCGGTGCCGAGGCTCCGGGCAGCAGTTCCGGCGCTGCGATGGACACGATGTCGAACATCATCAAGAACGATCTGCCGCCGGGTTTCGGCTTCGACTGGACCGGCCAGAGCCTGCAGGAAATCATTTCCGGCAATCAGGCGCCGATGCTGTACGCGTTGTCGATCCTCGTCGTGTTCCTGTGTCTGGCGGCGTTGTATGAGAGCTGGTCGATTCCGGTCGCGGTGCTGCTGGTGGTACCGCTCGGCATCACCGGTGCGCTGCTGACGACCTGGGGCCGCGGCCTGACCAACGACGTCTATTTCAAGATCGGCATCCTGACCATCATCGGTCTCGCCGCGAAGAACGCGATCCTGATCGTCGAGTTCTGTGTCGACGAACAGCGCAACGGACGCAAGCTCGGCGCCGCGGTGATCGATGCTGCGCGACTGCGACTGCGACCGATCCTGATGACCTCGTTCGCCTTCATTCTCGGTGTGTTCCCGCTGGCGATCTCGACCGGCGCCGGCGCGAACGCGCGCCACGCGATCGGCACCGGCGTGATCGGCGGCATGCTGTTCGCCACCTTCCTCGGCCTGCTGTTCATTCCGGTCTTCTACGTGTTCGTGCGCCGCCTGCTCGGCGACAAGCTCGAATCGCGCGAGGAGACCGCGGCCGAACTCGAAAAGGCGGACAGTGCGCATCACTGATCGGCTCGAATGCAAACGCACGCGGCGCGCATCGCCGCGTCGCGTGTCGGCCACGAAACGCCCGGTGTCTGCCGGGCGTTTCATTGTGCGCACTGCGTTGGTGATGATGACTGCCTCGATGGCAGGCTCCGCATTCGCAGACGACTACGCACCAGCACCGTGGCAGCTCTATCGCGATACCAATCCGTTCGTCGCAGCGAGCGGACTGCCGTTCGCACCGCCTTCGGTTGCGGCGGATCGCTGGCGCGTCGATGTGGTCGCATCCGCCAGCAACAGCGAACTCGCCTTCGACCGCCGCGGCGAGTCCCTGCTCTACGACGCCGAGATTCACGATGTGCACGTCGCCTTGACCCGCGGCTTCGGCGAGCACTGGATCGTGCGCGCGAGCCTCGGCGGCGAACAGTTCAGCAGCGGCTTTCTCGATGGCTTCCTGCAGGATTTCCATCGAACCTTCGGCTTCAGCAACGGCGACCGCGGTCATCTCGGCAGCGATGGCCACACGATCGCCTACACCGACGGACGCGGCGACCGCATCGACCTCGATCGCGACCTCACGGCAGTGACGCCGCTGCAGGTCGATGCCGCATGGCGGATTGCTGCCGACGGCCACGAATGGCTTTACGGCGCAACGCTGAAGCTGCCGACTTCGCATGCCAGTCCGCTGGTCGATGATCGCGCGGTCGACGTCAGCTTGTGGCTCGCGGCCCAATCGACCGATGCGCAGACACGTCTGCCGTGGGGAATCCGCGCCGGCGTCATGCATCGCGGCGACACCGAATTGCTGCCGCAGCGCGCGCGAGACGACGCTGCATTTGCCGATGCGACGCTCGGCTTCGTTCTGCTGCCCGGCTGGGACGTCGCCGCCCAATACCAATGGCACGATGCGCTGTACGACTCCGACATTCCGTTTCTGCAGGCGGCCGGCAATCTCAGTCTGTCGACCGCGTGGCATGCGCACGCCGGCTGGACCCTGCGCGCGGGTCTGACCGAAGACCTGCCGCCGCGCCATGCGCAGGACGTCACCTTCTTCGTCGGCCTCACGCTCTGAGGGTTCGTCGCGACGCGTCGAGCGGTTTGCACCGGCGCATGCCTCGTCATCGCCACGCGGCAGTACAATGGCGTGATTGTCCACTCCGCCTGCCTCGATGAGCGCCAACGAAGAAGCCATTCTCGCCAAGACCTGGTTCTACCGATTCACGCTGCCGAGCGGCAGGATCACGCCGACCTACGATGACGGCGCACTCGACCAGATCCACGAAACGCGCCTCGCGATGCTCGAGGATGTCGTGCGCGCGCGCTTCGGTGCATCGCTGGCCGGGCGCAACGCGATCGACATCGCCTGCCATCAGGGCTGGTTCGCGACCCAGCTCGCGCGATGGGGCGCGCAGGATGTGCTGGCGATCGATGCGCGCGCGGAACACGTCGCCGACACCACGCTGATTCGAGACACCCTGCAGCTGTCGAACTTGCGCGTGCGCCAATCGGACGTGCATGCGCTCGACACGCTGCAGCTCGGCCAGTTCGATCTCGTGCTGATGCTCGGGCTGATCTATCACCTGGAAAATCCGATCGGTGCGCTGCGTCAGGCGCGCGCGCTGACGCGTCAGGTCTGCGTGGTCGAAACGCAGATCGTGCCGGGCATGACCGGCATGGTCGACTACGGCAGCTACCGCTTCGTGCGGCCGCTGAAAGGCTCGTTCGGCATCATCGACGAGACCGAGGAAACCCACGGACCGGAAACCAGCACCACCGGCATCTGCCTGGTGCCGAGTCTGGAAGCCTTGTTCTGGATCATGCGCAAGGTCGGCTTCAGCCGCGTCGAACTGGTGCCGGTGCCGGACGATGCCTACGAGCAATTGCGTCACGGCAAGCGCGTAATGGTCGCCGCCTACGTCGACTGAGCGGCGCTCGCGGCGAGACGTCACTGCGCCGGCTGCAATTGCGCCGGCAGTGGCTTCAATCCCATCGCGACGCGATAGCGCGCATACAAGGCCTGCACTTTCGCCACATAGTCCTGCGTCTCGGCATACGGCGGCACGCCGCCATATTGCGTGACCGCGCCGATGCCGGCGTTGTAGGCCGCCGCGACCAGGACCAGATCGCCTTCGTAGCGCGTCTGCAAGTCTTTCAGGTGACGCGCGCCGCCGTTGATCGAGTCCTTCGCCGAATACGGATCCTTGACGCCGTATTCGCGACTGGTCTGCGGCATCAGCTGCATCACGCCCTGGGCGCCCTTGTCCGACAACGCCTTCTCATCGTAGGCGCTTTCGGCATGCGCGATCGCACGCAGCCAGGCCTCGTCCACACCGGTGCTCTTCGCGGCGGCCTTGAACTGCCTGGCGAACTCATCGAGGCGCGGCTTGCCGACCTTGCCGAGCCCTGCGTGCGCGGGCGAGCCCGGCGGCGTCGCGACCGTGAAGGCGAGCACCTTGGTCGCCCCCGGCAAATTGCGCGTGCTGTAGACGATCTTGCCGTCCTGTTCGCGCTGATAGAGGCTGCCGTGCACCACGCCCATCGCGCCCCATAAATTGGGCAGCGCGGCGGCGCTGTCGTCGAGCTGCTTGGCGAAGCACTCCGAGCCGGGTTCCGGCGCGGTCGACAGACTGACCGTTCCGTCGCGCACACACCGATAGACGGTTCGCGCCGAAGCCGCAGGCGCGAAGCCGAACGCGACGACGACGAGCATCGTCAAACCCGGCGCAAGCGCCCGACTCCAGAATGACGCGTCGATTTTCATGGGAAGCAGGTGGCGGCACGCATGCGCGCGCACAAGCCGGCATCTGCTGCGCTGCGCCGCTGGATTGCCGCGTCGAAAAGTGACTCGGGTCCGCGCGTGTCACGTGCTGCGATCGCACTGTGCCGGCGGCGTGGTCTCACGCGCTCGAAGGGCGCTTTCACGCGCGCTTCACACGAAGGTTATCGGACAAGAATGACATCGGCCATGTGTTCGTCGAGTGAAGAAGTCACTGCGCGGACCCTGTAAGAATCTGCAGGTTACCTGCTCTTACAGCTGGAAGTATTCCTGCCTCGCAGGCATCGAACTCCTGAGGGGCTTCAGTCATGAAAACACTCTCCCATGCGCTCGCAGCGGCTCTGGCCGTCAGCGGCGTTTTTTCCGCCACGCACGCGAATGCTCAGACCGCGAATGCGGCCGGACGCGACCTGTCGGTGCACATCAATCTGTTGAACGTAGCCCAGCTCAATGTCGATCCGCAGGCGCCTTCCGTGCTCGTCGACGTGACCGTCGCGACCGACATCAACAATTCGCTGCCTCAACTCGACCTCGGCGACACCCTGCTCCACCTGACCACCGGGCTGCTCACCTCGAACGCGCAGTACGTCACCGGCAACACCGCGGCGGCCGGTGGCACGACCACGATCGCCGGCCTCGATCTTTCGGCGGTCAGCATCCTCAACAATCCCCTGCTCGCGATTTCGGCCGACGCGGTGACCTCGAGCTCGATCGTCAGCGGCTATTGCCTGCCGGCCAAGTCGGCCTCGAACGGAACCGACGGCCTGCTCGACGACTTCGTCTTCGGCAGCGATTTCGACCCGGGCAATCTGCGCTCGGGAGCGCCGGGCGGCGATCCGCTCGACAACGGCGCGACCTTGGCCGGTCTGACCATTTCCATCCTCGGCATCAACGTGCCGAACCTGCCGCTGAACCCGGCGCCGAATACCGGCATCGACCTCAGCGCCCTCGGCATCGTCGGCGCCACGCTGATCTTGAACGAACAGACGGTTGGCGGCGACGGCGTCACATCGATCTCGAAGACCTCCAACGCCGTTCACCTCGCACTCGATGTAGCCGGCCTGGTCACTGCCGACGTCGTCATCGGGCAGAGCGAGGCCTCGCTCGATTGTTCGAACTGAGGCAGCCGCAGGAAGCGGCTGCCGAAGGCCCGATGAGGGAGCTGCGCCTTCCAGCAATTGCCAGGGATGGCTTTCGGGCTGGCAACCGCCGTGACCCTGGCATGCGCCGAGGCTGACCTCCGCCACGCCCGCACGCCTCTCGCGCATCCTTGCGCCGAGGCTTGACTCCTGATCAGCGACTGACTGCGCATCTCGCGGCACGCAAGACGGCGCCGGATCGCGCTGCGGCGCATCCCGCGGTGTTACGCTTTTGTGCATCCGCGCCAGCGCGCGTGACCGCCTCCCGCAGGCCGGCACGCGGTGGCACGCTGCTACCGCCGACCGCCATGAAAAACCTGGTTCTCGCCTTCGCGCTGTGCGGCCATGCCCTGGCGGCCGGCGAAACATTCGAGGAACGCCTGGAACGGGCGAAACAAGTGGAGGAATCCACTTATGGGAAAGACTACATCCACGCGATGTGGAAAGCGGTCGACGCACAGACCTCGGCCGCGATGCACGATTGTTTCAGGAAGGGCACGACGCCGGACACCAGCGCATTCGTGCTCGTCGCGAACGTGCTCGCCGATCGCACGCTGTCCGGCGTCGAGGCGCGCCCGCCGACACCGATGACGCAATGCTTCGTCGAACGCTTCGTGCACGCGGACTTCCCGCAGCCACCGGAAATCTTCGGCGACACCGGCATCCCGATCGTGCTGGAGGTGAGCATCCATCCGTGACGCGGAGCGTCGTCGCGCTGCGTTCGAGGATCAGGCGTCGGGACGCACGCGCAGCGCCAGGCTGATCCGCGTACCGACCGCCTCGCGCGTCTTGGCGATCCCGTGCAAGGTGTGCAGCTGACTGGAATGGCTCATCACGAGCAGGCTGCCGGGCGCGAGATCGATCGCGATCGCGCGTTGCGCCGCCGACTTGACGATCGGGCGAATCGCCATGCGCCGGACTGCCCCGAGCGAAAGCAAGGCGATCGGCTGCCCGGCGACCAGATCATGCAGCTTGTCGTGATGCGGCGCGACGCTGTCGTTGCCATCGCGATACCGATTGACGCCGACGCTGTTGAATGGCGCGCCGATGATTTCGCGCACGCACCGTGTGGCGTCGCGCAGCACTTCGCCCAGCGCAGCCGGAACGGGCGCGTCGAGCTGACCCGATGGATCGAACCGGAACTGCGCGACGAGCCGCGGCACATCGACCTCGCGCTCGTACATCACGCGACGACGCGCCTGCCACGGCACGTCGTCGCGCAAGACCTCGAACCAGCGCGCGGCATCCGCTGCAGAAATCACGTCGGCTCGGTACGTCACCGTTCCGAGGGCGCCATCCAGCAAGATGCGATCCGATCCGAACAACGCCAACTGGTTCACGAGGGGTCCTGCGCGTACTCCTGCTCGTCGTCCTCGGAGCGATCCTCGCTCTCCTGCACCGCGCCGTGTTCGAAGTGCGCGCGCAGCGGCCCCTGCAGCAGCTTCATGCGCGCCACCTGCTCGCCCGCCGCCGTCATCGTCTCGATCATCACCAGTTCGCCGCCGACGCGTTTCGCCACCGGCACGCCGTCGCGATACAGCACGCGCGATCCGACCAGCCGCGGGACCTTGTCGCCGACGATCACGCTGCCGACCAGGTTCAAGGGATCGGCACCGCAGAGGCAAATCCAGGTCTCGTCCGGCGGCCGCTGACGCAGACTGCGCAACGAGGCGATCGCCTCCGGCAGCGCGAACTGCTCGCCGGAAATCCCGTTGACGAAACGCCCGCCACGGATTTCTCCGCGCGCTTCGAGCCGATGGCAGACACGCAGCAAATCGCGCCACGGCGGCAGCCAGGCGGCCTCGTGTTCGAGCACGCGCCAGCACACCACGCCGTAGCGCTTCAGCAGCACGCTAACGATCTGCTCGACCGCCTCGTCATCGACGCGCGGGCGCGCAGCAGGAAGCCCGATTTCGACAGCGCGCCGGCGAATCAGCGACCAGCGTCCGGCGTCTTCGATGCCGAACAACGCAGTCCGTCGGCCTTGCCGACGCCGCGTCGACGGCCGCTTTGAAGACGGGACCAGCAAGGCGCGCAGACCGCTGAAACTGTCGGCATTGATCAGGCCCGACGCGACCAGCTCGCCGAGCGCGTCCTCCAGTTGCACGTGCAGCAGCCGCGTTCCCTGCAGCAGTTCATCGAAGAACGAAGCGCCGTGCCGGGCGAGATGATCGGCCACCGCCTGCGCGCGCGAAGACAAGGGCACGGCCACATCGGGCGGCATGCCGCCGAAGGAAAGCCAGGTATCGAGATTGCGCCGTTGCAGCAGCACGGTCGGCGTCGCACGCACCGGTCCGGCGATGCGCTCGGCGGCGCCGGATTTGCGTCCGCGCAAGCGCGCCCAGACCACGCGGCCGGCGACGCACAACGCATCCAGCCAGCTGATCTCGTAGCCGGCGATGCGCGCCGGCAGGATTTCGTTTTCCCACGCGGCGGCGGCCGCCTCGAAACCTTCGAGCTGCGCGAGGATGCCGGCGAGCGCTTCCGGACCGCTCACCTGCGTGCCCGGTGCGACACGCTGCCATTCGAACAGGAAGCGCATGAAGTCGCGTGCATCGACCGGTTCGATTTCGCGCCGCAGACGCTTGACCGTGTAGCGATGGATGCGCGCGAGCAGATGGCGTTCGCACCATTCGATCGTGGCGGGATCGTTCGCGGCCGGCGTCGAGAAATGACCGCGCATCACGAAGCCTTCCGTCTCCAGCGCGAGCAAGGCCAGTTCGATGTCCGCACGCGCGATGCAAAGCGTGGCGGCGAGAACCTCGGCGCGAACCGGTCCGAGCGCAGTGAGGCGCGCACGCACCACATCGACCAGGGCCTGTTCGCGCGTCCAGGTTTCCGCGGCGTACTCGGCCGGCGCGGTGATTTCCGGTGCGTACGTCGCATCGGCGATGATCGCTTCGAATTGCGGAAGACGTTCGGCTGGAATCCAGCAGCCCATCGCAGCGGAAACCTGCAACCGCGTCACGCGCCGATCCGCCGCCAGCGTGTGCAGCCATCCCGACCAGCCGGCATTTGCCTGCACCTCGTCGTCGCTGACGAAGGCGATCCCGAGCAGCGCCGCATGCAGCTCGTCGGCCGAGCGCGCTTCGGGCCAGGCTTCCTCGCGCACCGCAGCGATCGCATCGGCATCGAGCCGGCCGAGATCGTCCGCGCTCTGCACATCGCTCCAGCGTCGGCTCGACACGGCTTGCGTGCGCCGCTCTTCCAGCGGAGCGTCGTCGAGATACGCGTACGGTCGCGCGCCGAGCACTTCGGCCGCGAGCGGCGACGGCGCCGCCAGATCGCGCGCGACGATCGTCACCTCGCCGCTTTCCATACGCTTCAGCAAGGCAACGAGGCCGTCGATATCCATCGCACCGTGCAGACAATCGTGCAGGGTCTGCGCGACCAGCGGATGATCGGGAATCTCGCGTTCGCCGACCAGGTTTTCCGCGCACGCGACCTGATCCGGAAACACGCTCGCCAGCAGGTCTTCCGATTTCATCCGCTGCAACTGCGGCGCGACCCGGCTGCCACCCTGGAAGCGCGGCAAGGCGAGCGCACCGACCGCGTTCCAGCGCCAGCGCACGCCGAACATCGGCGCATCGAGCAGGGCCTGGATGAGAACGTCGCGGACCGAATCGGAATGCAGGTAACGCGCGACGTCCGCGAGCGGAAAACTGTGACTGGTCGAGAGCGACAGCACGATCGCATCTTCGGTCGCCGCTGCCTGCAGCTCGAAATTGAATTTGCGGCAGAAGCGCTTGCGCAGGGCAAGACCCCAGGCACGATTGATGCGACTGCCGAACGGCGAATGGATGATCAGCTGGGTTCCGCCGGATTCGTCGAAGAAGCGCTCCATCGCGAGCACGCGATGCGTCGGCAGTACGCCGAGTGCAGTCTTCGCCGCTCCGAGATAATCGACGAGCTGGAGCGCTGCCGGCTCGGCAAGTCCAATGCGCGAAACCAGATCGTCGAGTGCGGCGGGCGCTCCTTCCTCCAGGCGATCGGAAATGCTTTCGCGCAGACGCGAAACCGCAAACGACAACTCGTCGCTGCGTCCGGGTGCCTCGCCGAGCCAGAACGGAATCGTCGGCGGCGCACCCTGGGCATCCTCGACGCGCACGCGTCCGCGCTCCACGCGCAGGATGCGGTACGACATATTACCCAACTGGAAAATGTCGCCGGCCAGGCTCTCGACGGCGAAGTCCTCGTTGACGCTGCCGACGCGCGTCGCCTGCGGCTCCAGCGTCACTTCGTAGTCGGCGGTATCCGGAATCGCACCGCCCGAGGTGATCGAGGTCAGCCGCGCGGCGCGGCTGGCGCGCAGGATTCCATTCACGGCGTCGCGATGCAGATAGCCCGCGCGCGGACCGCGCCGCGAGGTGAAGCCTTCGGACAGCATGCGCACGACCGCGTTGAAGTCCGCGCGCGCAAGCGCAGCGAACGGATAGGCACGGCGCACGCGCGCGAACAAGTCGTCTTCGCTGCAGTCGCCGCAGGCGACCTCGGCGACGATCTGTTGCGCGAGCACATCGAGCGGCGCGCGTTCAATGTGCAAGGTATCCAGTTCGCCACGATCGACCGCATCGAGCAAGGCGGTGCACTCGACCAGTTCGTCACGCGATTGCGGAAACAGCCGCCCCTTCGGCACGCCACCGACCTGGTGACTGGCGCGGCCGACACGCTGCAGGAAGGTCGAGATCGAGCGCGGCGATCCGATCTGGCAGACCAGGTCCACATCGCCGATGTCGATGCCGAGTTCCAGCGACGCGGTCGCGACCAGCGCACTCAACTCGCCGCGCTTCAGGCGCTGCTCCGCATCGAAGCGATGTTCCTTCGACAGACTGCCGTGATGCGCGGTGACCTTGTCCTTGCCGATGCGTTCGCTCAGATGGCGCGCCGCGCGTTCGGCCATGCGTCGCGTATTGACGAAGATCAAGGTGGTGCGATGTTCGCTGATCAGGGTTTCCAGGCGCGCGTAGACCTGCTGCCAGGTGTCGCCGGACATGATCGCTTCCAGCGGAGCCGGCGGCAGTTCGAGCGCGAGATCGCGATCGCGTACGTGGCCGGCGTCGACGATGACGCAGTCGGGTTCGCGCTCTGCATCGATCGGGGCGTCGGACGAAACCGCGTTGTCGCTGCCGACCAGGAACCTCGCCACCTCGCCGATGGGCTTCTGCGTCGCCGACAGGCCGATACGCGTCAGCCGGGTCGCGCACAACGCATCCAGCCGCTCCAGCGAAAGCGCGAGGTGCGCACCGCGCTTGTTCGGGGCGAGCGCGTGGATTTCGTCGACGATCACGCTGCGCGTCGTCGACAACATGCGCCGGCCGGATGCGGAGCCGAGCAGGATGTACAGCGACTCCGGCGTCGTCACCACGATATGCGGCGGGCGCTTGCGCATGCGGTCGCGCTCGGCCTGCGGCGTGTCGCCGGTGCGCACGCAGCTGCGGATCTCCACGTCGGGCAGACCACGCCGCGCCAGTTCCGCGCGGATGCCGGCGATCGGGATGTCGAGATTGATCTGCACATCGTTCGACAACGCCTTCAACGGCGATACGTAGACGACGGCGGTTTCGTCCGGCAGCGTCTGCTCGAGGCCGCGACGCACCAGATCGTCGATCGCCGCGAGAAACGCCGCCAGGGTCTTGCCGGAACCGGTCGGCGCGGCGATCAGCGTGCTGCGTCCCGCGGCTATCGCCGGCCACGCCGCAGCCTGCGCCGGAGTCGGCGCCTGGAACGCCTCACGAAACCAGTGGGCGACGGCGGGATGGAAGGATTCGAGCGGCATCGGCGTAGTGTGCGCGGCGCCGTCTCACGCATTGAAACTGGCGCCGCCCACGTACTTTTTGGGGCCGCCGCGTGCTCAAGTCAAGCCGAAGCGCCGGATCAACCAGCCTTTGACGGCCTGCGTGAGGCCGAGGTACGCGAGCAGGATCGGCGCCAGAAACAACCAGTAGCGGTGCGGCAGCGCGACGAAACCGAACAGGCACGCGAGCGGCGAATACGGCAGCGCCGCACCGACCACGCAGATCAGGATCGTGGTCAGGATCAGCGGCGTGCTCGCTCGACTCTGCACGAACGGAATCCGGTTGGTGCGGATCACATGCACGACCAGGGTCTGCGACAGGATCGATTCGACGAACCAGCCGGTCTGGAACAGCGCCGGGTGCGTGGACGCCTTGAACACCCACCACATCAGCGCAAAGGTCGCGTAGTCGAAGATCGAACTCAAGGGGCCGATGCAGACGACGAAGCGCGCGATCGCGCGCATGTCCCACTGGCGAGGGCGAGCAAGGAATTCGGCGTCGACCTCGTCGGTCGCGACCGGCGCCTGCGACATGTCGTAGAGCAGATTGTTGACCAGGATCTGCACCGGCAGCATCGGCAGGAACGGCAGCAGCGCACTTGCACCGACCACGCTGAACATGTTGCCGAAGTTCGAGCTCGCCGTCATGCGGATGTATTTGAGGATGTTGCCGAACACCTTGCGCCCTTCGATCACGCCCTGCTCGAGCACGGTCAGGCTCTTTTCGAGCAGGATGATGTCGGCCGATTCCTTCGCGATGTCGACCGCGGTGTCGACCGAGATGCCGACGTCCGCGGCACGCAAGGCCGGACCGTCGTTGATGCCGTCGCCGAGAAAACCGACCACGCGACCATCGCGTTTCAGCGCTTCGATCACGCGCACCTTCTGCTGCGGATTGAGGCGCGCGAAAACCTGGGTCGCGCGCGTCGCTTCGGTGAGTTCGGCGTCGGCGAGCGCCTCGACATCGGGACCGAGCAGCACGCGGCGCGGATCGAGGCCGACCTGGCGGCAGACATGTCTGGTGACGATGTCGTTGTCGCCGGTCAGGATCTTCACGTCGACGCCGTGCGCGAGCAACGCCGCGATCGCCTCCTTCGCATCGTCCTTCGGCGGATCGAGGAAGGCCATGAAGCCGACCAGGGTCATGCCGGTTTCGTCGGCGACCGACCACGCGCGATTCACCGCCGCGGCGCGCTTCATCGCGACCGCGATCACGCGAAATCCATCGGCGTTGAGCGTGCGCGTCAGCTCGCGCACTTCATCCAGGCGCGCCGGCATCAATGCCTGCGTTTCATCGGCGCGCGCGATCTCGCTGCAGATGCCGAGCGTCTCGGCGACCGCGCCCTTGCTGATCAGCAGATGGCCGCCGTCCGGACCACGCACGACCACCGACATGCGTCGTCGCGCGAAATCGAACGGCACTTCGTCGACGATGGCGTAGTCGTTGCGGAGTGCGTTCCCGGCCTCGGCCGGCAGCGCCTCCAGCACGGCGATGTCGAGCAGATTCTTGAGGCCGGTCTGATGATGGCTGTTGAGCCAGGCCAGACGCAGCACGTTGTCGTCCTCGTCGCCGTCGACGTCGATGTGGCGTTCGAGGATCACGCGGTCCTGCGTCAGGGTGCCGGTCTTGTCGGTGCACAGCACGTCGATCGCACCGAAGTTCTGGATCGCCGGCAGGCGCTTGACGATGACGTCCTTGTTCGCCATCGCCAGCGCGCCCTTGGCGAGATTGACGGTGACGATCATCGGCAGCATTTCCGGGGTCAGCCCGACCGCGACCGCAATCGCGAACATGAAGGCATCGAGCCACGCGCCCTTGACGAAACCGTTGATCAGGAACACCAGCGGCACCATCACCGCGATGAAGCGCAGCATCAGCATCGCGAAGCGCCGCACGCCGATGTCGAAACTGGTCGGCGCACGCTCGCCCGAAATCGCACCGGCGAGCGCACCGAAGTAGGTGGCGCGTCCGGTCGCCGCGATTACACCGACGGCGGAACCGCTGATCACGTTCGATCCCATGAAGCACAGATTGCGCGCTTCCAGCGGCGCCTTCGCTTCCAGATCGATTGCCGCGAACTTCTCGACCGGCATCGACTCGCCGGTCAGCGCCGCCTGGTTGATGAACAGATCCTTGGCCGAGATCAGGCGCAGATCGGCCGGCACCATGTCGCCGGCGGAGAGCAGCACCAGATCGCCCGGCACCAGACTTTCGATCGCCACTTCGATGCGCGCCGGTTGTCCATCGTCGCCGCGTCGACGCGCTGTCGCGGTGTTGCTGACCATGCGTCGCAGCGATTCGGCCGCGCGATCCGAGCGGCTTTCCTGCACCCACGACAGTGCCACGGCGATCGCGACCATCGCGAACATGATGATCGCGCCGATCTTGTCATCGCCGAACCACGACACCACCGCGAGCACGATCAGCAGGACATTGAGCGGATTGGCGAGCCGGCGAAAAAGCTCGCGCGCGGCGGAGCGCTTCTTCTCGCCGGCAACGATATTCGCGCCGTGCGTGAGCAGACGTTCCTCGACCTGCGCAGCGGTGAGGCCGTCGCTGCCGCTGTCGAGTCGCGTCAGCGCTTCGGCTGCGACCATCGTCGCGAAGGCCAGCAGCGGATGCTCGCTGCGCGCCTTGCGCGGATCGGCCAGCAGATCACGCGCGCCGCCGGGCAGCCAGACCGAGAATGCGCTGAGTTTGAACATGACGACTCCTGCCAACAGGCAGCCGGCTGGCCGTCAAATCGAAGTCAACCGTTGGAGTTGCCGGACGATCCGCGTTCGCTGCTGCGACACAGGCGTCCGACTCGGACGATCGTCACGATGTCGACGGCAGCGCAACGGATTTCGAGCTACTGCCAGCTTCCACGGGGGCGACCTCGAGAAAATTCACGACGCGTCTGCACACGGATACGCGCGACGAAGATTGCGCTTCGCGATTATCCGGAGATTTGCTTACTCAAACCTTTCAATCGGACGGTCGGGCGGGCATGTCGCGCCGACGCTGACACCGGAAAGGGATCGCTCAGACAGCGCGCAGGCGCGCGGCGATCGCATCGAAGAACGACGCCGGTAATTCCGCCCGCACCGGAACGCACCAGGCATTCGGCAGCGCGAATACCTGGCATTTCACTGCGTCCTTTTCGGTCATCAGCAGCGGCAGATCCCGATCGAACACGAGGTCGGCGGCGACGAAGGCGTGATGGTCCGGAAACGCATGCGTGACCACCTCGATGCCGTGCGCACGCAGGCTGTCGAAAAATCGCGCCGGATTGCCGATCGCCGCGACCGCGTGGACGCGCTGGCCCGTGAAGGATTCCAGCGTTCGTGTCGACGCCGCGCCGGTCAGCGACACCGCCATGTCTCCGCTCAGTCGCATCGGAATTTCATTCGCCTGCGCCGCACCGCCGTTGCAGATCCGGAACGGAATGTCGGCCAGTCGCGTCAGCGGTTCGCGCAACGGACCGGCGGGCAGCAGGCGCCCATTGCCGAAGCGACGCTGGCCGTCGATCACGCAGAGTTCGATATCGCGGCGCAGCGACGGATTCTGCAGACCGTCATCGGCAATCACCACGTCGACACCGCGTTCGAGCAGCAATCGCGCGGCGCGCGCGCGATCACGGCCGATCGCCACCGCAGCTCCGGTGCGCTTGCGGATCAGGCAGGGTTCGTCACCGACGCGCGCCGGCGGCGACACATCGTCGACCAGCAGCGGCCCACGCTCGCTGCCGCCATGACCGCGACTGACCACGCCGGGTTTGAAGCCGCGCGCGCGCAGCGATTCGACCAGCGCAATCACCACCGGCGTCTTGCCGTTGCCGCCCGCCGTGAGATTGCCGACGACGATCACCGGAACATTCAAGCGCAGGGATTTGCGCCAGCCGAGCCGATACGGCATCAGATGCAGCCAGCGCAGGAATCGATAGAGCGGCACCAGCGCAGCGAGCCACCACGGTATTGCGGAGCCGCCGTACCAGATGCGTTCGATGCGGGATTGCGCGGGCATGGGCTGAGGGCTGAGGGCTGAGGGCTGAAAATACTCGCACGCTTGGCGGGTTGCGCGATTTTTCTCGCGCCAGCCCTCAGCCCTCAGCCCTCGGCCCCTCATCCCGAAACTGCATCCGATGCAGCGCCGCATAGTGCCCGTGACGCGCCAGCAACGCCGCATGCGTGCCTTGCTCGACGATCAGGCCGCCGTCGAGCACCACGATCTGGTCGGCGTGTTCGACGGTCGAAAGCCGGTGTGCGATGACGATGACCGTGCGATTGCGCATCAGGCGCGTGAGTGCGCCCTGGATCAGGCGTTCGGATTCGCTGTCGAGTGCGCTGGTCGCCTCGTCGAGAATCAGGATCGGCGCGTTCTTCAGCAGCGCGCGCGCAATCGCGATGCGTTGGCGCTGTCCGCCGGAAAGCAGCACGCCGGCTTCGCCGACGCGGCTGTGGATGCCTTCGGGCAGCTGACGGATGAATTCCATCGCATTCGCAGCTTCGGCCGCGGCAACCACGTCCGCTTCGCTGGCTTCGGCGAGACCGCCGTAGGCGATATTGCGTGCAATCGTGTCGTCGAACAACGTGACGGTCTGGCCGACCCAGGCGATCTGCCTGCGCAGGCTGGCGAGGCTGTAGTCGGGCAGCGCGTGGCCGTCGAGCAGCACGCAGCCGGCGCTGGGTTCGTACAGCCGCGGGATCAGACTGGCCAGGGTCGACTTGCCGCTACCGGAACGGCCGACCAGGGCCGTCACGCTGCCGCGCGAGCAGTGAAGATTGATTCCGCGCAGCGCAGGCACTGCGGTTTCCGAATAAGACATGTGCAGATCGCGGAATTCGATTTCCTGCTCGAAGCTCGCCAGTTCAATCGTGCCCTCATCGCGCTCGCCCGGCAGATCGATCAGCGAGAAAATTTCCTCCGCCGCAGCAAGGCCGCGCTGCAGACTGGCCTGCACCGTGGTCAGGCGCTTCAACGCGGGCAGGATGCCGCCCATCGCGAGCAGCATCGCGGTGAAGGCGCCCGGCGTCAGCGTGTCGAGCATCGCCGGCCGCGTCGCCATGAAGACGATCAGCGCCAGCGAGATCGCCGCGATCAGCTGCACGAACGAACTCGCCAGGCCGTTCGTCGAAGCGACCTTGAGCGAAAGCCGGCGCGTGTGCTCGGCGACCTGATTGAATCGATCCGATTCGTAGCGCTGGCCGCCGAACACCTTGACCTCGCGATTCGCGCCGACCACTTCCTCGATGACGCCGGTGACCGTTCCCATCGAGCCCTGGATGCGCCGGCTGATGCGGCGATAACGACGCCCGACGTACACGACCAGGCCGCCGATCATCGGCACCATGACGAGCAGCACCAGGCTCAGCTGCACGCTGCTGCGAAGCATCACGATGACGTAGAAAATCACGCTGAGTCCGTCGACGACGGCGACCTTCACCGCATCGGTGGAGGCCTGTGCCACCTGCTCCGAGCTGTAGGTGATGCGCGCGATCTGATGGCCGGACGATTCGCGATCGAAAAATGCCGAGGGCAGACGCAAATAATGATCGAACACCTGCTGGCGCAGTTGCTGGACCACGCCGCGACCGATGTAGGCGGTGCCGTAATCGGTCGCATACATCGCCACGCTGCGCACCAGAAAAATCGAGACGATGACGATCGGCATCCAGAACACCCAGAACGGATCGCGCGAGACGAAGATGTTGTCCAGCATCGGCTTGATCGACTGCGCGAACAGACCGAGACCGGCGGCGTCGATCACCATGCCGAGCACGGCGATCACCGCGATCGGCCAATAACGATGCGTGTAGCCGAGCAGGCGCCGATAGAGCGCGAACCCGGAACGCAGGGACGACTGCTCTGCGCTCACTTCGCGCCTTGCGGCCGCGTCGTCGCGATCGACAGCCGCGTGAAGCCGAGTTCGCCGAGCGCATCCATCGCGGTGACCACGGCCTGATGCGGCGTCAACGCATCGGCGCGCAGCATCACGGGGCGCTGGCGGTCATCGCCGGCGACGCGCGCAATCGCGTCCTTGAGGGAATCGAGCCCGGGATTCAGCACTTCGTCGTTGTCGATGAAATAGTGGCCGTCGCGATCGATCAGCACGGTCAGCGCGTCGTGCTGCTCGGTCTGGTCGGCAGATTCGGCCTGCGGCAGGGTCACCTGCATGCGCGCGTTCTGCACGAAGGTCGTGGTCAGCACGAAGAACATCAACAGGGTCAGCAGCACGTCGATCAGCGAGATCACGTTGATCTCGAAATCGTCCTGGCGGCGGGCGGAAGTGATGCGCACGCGCAGCCTCAGGTCGCCGCACGCGCGACGCGCACGGGCGCAGCGGCGCCGAGCGCCGGCTCGGCGGTCGCGGTCAGCTCGTCGGTCAGCAGAAATACTTCGCGCTCCATCTCGACCACCAGACCGGAGACGCGGCTGCGGAAATAGCGATGGAATACATAGGCCGGAATCGCGACGCACAAACCCGCCGCCGTGCACACCAGCGCCTCGCCGATGCCGCCGGCCATCTTCAACGGATCGCCGACGCCGCTCACCATCACCGCGAAGAACATGCGGATCAGGCCGAACACGGTGCCGAGCAGACCGAGCAGCGGAGAAATCAGCGCGATCGTGCCGAGCGTGTTGAGGAAGCGCTCGAGCCGGTGCACGACATGGCGACCGCTGTCCTCGACGCGCTCCTTGATGATCTCGCGCGGACGATTGCGCACGGTCAGCGCCGCAGCGAACAGTTCGCCCAGCGGCGAGTTGGTGTCGAGCGCCTTCAGATGTTCCGGATCGAGCTTGCGCGTGCGTGCCCATTCGCGCACCTCGTCACCCAGACCGGGCGGCACGACGGCCTTGCGTCGCAGCGTCCAGAAGCGTTCGAGGATGATCGCCAGCGCGATCGCGGAGCACAGCAGGATCGGCAGCATCGCCCAGCTGCCGGCCATCAGGATTTCCAGCACGAGCCCACCCTTTCGATGTGATTGCAAGCAGCGCGCATGATACCAGCGGCGCGAGCGCGGTCCGTGCGTTGTGTGGCAAACACGCGTGATCGCCTACTCGCGCCAGTAGCGGCGCCGGCGTTCGCGCTCGCGCGAAACCAGCCGCGGCGGTGCATCGGCCGCGAACGCGAGCAGCAAGGCGCCGGCCGTCGCCGTGTTCTCCAGCGCCACCGCGGCGTCGACGTAGCGCTGCACCACCTGCGCATTCGGATGACCGAAGTGATTGCGCCAGCCCGCCGACACCAGCGCGAGCAGCGGATGCAGGGCCGCGATGAAGGGCGCGCTCGACGAAGTCTTGCTACCGTGATGTGGCACCGTCAGCACCAGCGGCGACCCAGGCGCGACGGACGCGGCCAGCGCCGGCTCGACGCGGCTGCTGATGTCGCCGGTCAGCAACAAGCGCCCCGCCCTGCCCTCGATCAGCAGCACGCAGGAGCGATCATTGTCGCTCGCCACCGGCGTCGCGCTGAGCGCGGCCGGTGCGGGATTGAGCACGCGCAGACTCACCTGATCCCAATCCCAGCGCTGTCCGGTACGGCACTGCGCGAAGGGCAAGGTCATGCGCTGCGGCTCGCCGCCGAAACGCCGCGCCTCGGGAAAGGCTTTCGCCACCGCGGCGGCGCCGCCGGCGTGGTCATTGTCGCCATGGCTGATCATCAACACGTCCAGCGAACCGACACCGAGCGCGCGCAAGGTCGGCAGCACCGCCGCTTCGCCGAGATCGAATTCGGACGGATAGCGCGCGCCGGCGTCGAACAGCAGCGCATGCTCGTGGGTGCGCACGAGCACCGAAAGTCCCTGGCCGACATCGATCATGGTCGCTTCGAACGCGCCCGGCAGCGGCGGCGGACGATCCGGCCACAGCAGCGGCAGGAACAGCAGCACGCCGAGCCAGCGCGCCGGCATACCGCGCGGCAGAAACAGCCATAGCGCACCGAGCGTCGCCAGCAGCAAGGCCGACGGCGCGACTTCGGGCAGATACCAGTGCGCACCGGGCCAGGTCGCCAGCTGTTCGAGCAACCACCACTGCGCGTGCGCCAGCCATCCGGCCAGCACCAGCAAGGGCGTCGCCACGATCGGCAATGCCAGCAGGCCAAGAATGCCGAGCAGGCACAGCGGCACGATCACGAAACTGATCAGCGGCACCGCGATCAGATTCGACAACGCACCGACCAGCGAAGCCTCGCCGAAGAACCACACCGTCAGCGGCAGCAGCGAAATCGTCATCACCAGCTGGCCGACGCCGAGTTCGCGCAGAAAACCGAGCAGTCCGCGACCGTGGCTGAGACACAGCATCAGGAACGCGACGCCGACGAAGGACAGCCAGAAACCAGCCGCCAGGGTCGCCCTGGCGGATCGAATACGAGGATCGCCAGCAAGGCCAGCGCGAGCGAATGCGCGCCGCCACTGCTGCGCCGGCCGAAACGCGTCAACGCGACGACGGCGATCATCGTCACCGTGCGCACGGTCGGCAGGCTGCCGCCGGCGAGCACGCCGTAGAGCACCGCCGTGACCAGCGCAGCGGGCGCCTGCGCGGCGGGAAACGCGAGCCTCAGGCCGAGCCGCGGCCACAGCCACCACAGCGCCTGGATGAGCAAGGCGCCGAACGCAGCGGCGACGCCGACGTGGAATCCGGAAATCGCGATCAGATGCGGGATGCCGTTCGCCCGCGCGACCTCCCAGTCGTCCTGATCGAGGCCGCGCGTGTCACCGATCGCGAACGCCTGCAGCAGGGCCGCATCATGCGGATCGGCGACGCGCTCGGCGATGCCGCGCGAGAGCGCGTCGCGCACGCGGTCGATGCACCAGCTTTGCTCGCCCACACGCACGCTCGATTCGACATCGCGCACATAGCCGACCGCGACGATGCCACGCTCCAGCGCCTGACGTTCGGAATCGAAGCCGCCGCGATTGACCAGACCGCGCGGACGCTTCAGGCGCAGCTGCAGTTGCCAGCGGCTGCAGGCGTCGAATCCGCTCGGCGGCTCGCCGTACCACGACACTCGGATGCGACCGCGCAGTGCGTTCGGCTGGCCGTCGAGTTCGGCCTGCTCGATGCGCAGGACGAAGCGCGTCGCATCCGCACGCCGCAGCGGCAGTTGATCGATCACGCCGACGATTCTGAAATCGCGTCCTTCCAGATCGCGCGGCAGACGCGCATCGAGTGCGAGGTCGGCTCGGAATGCGCACCAGACGAAACCGAACAGCACGCAGGCGACCAGGCGCAGGCGCGGCCATCGCAATAACAGTATCGCGCTGACCGCGAGTGCGGCATCGAGCCAGCGCGGCGGCAAGGTCGGCAAGGCGTGCACGCACAACACGCCGAGCAGGAGCGCGAGTGCGGCGGCGACGCCGACGCGCGGCTGCACAGAAATGGATGCGGCAGGCATTGTGGCCATGCATGACGTCCTGTCAGCCGGTGCATCTCGCGTCGCGCGACCTCAGCGCGCGCGCTCCCTCACGAACGTATTCCGTCGAAGCAATCCCGCGTGCTTAAGCCGACGCGGTCCGATCGACGTGCACATGCAACTCGCCCGCCGACAACTCGAGAATCCGCTCCGCGCGCGCCGCAAGCCGATGATCGTGCGTGACCAGCACCAGCGCGGTGCCGATTTCGCGATTGAGCTCGAGCATCAAGTCGTACACCTGCGATGCATTCTTCTCGTCGAGATTGCCGGTCGGCTCGTCGCCGAGCACGCAGGACGGTCGCGCGACCAACGCGCGCGCCACTGCGCAACGCTGACGCTCGCCGCCGGAAAGTTCGCCCGGCTTGTGTTCGAGACGTGCGCCGAGGCCGACGCGTTCGAGCAGGCTCACCGCGCGAGTTCGCGCTTCGGCAATCGCGGTGCCGCGGATCAGCAGCGGCATGCAGACATTCTCGACTGCGGTGAACTCGGGCAGCAGGTGATGAAACTGGTAGACGAAGCCGAGCGATTTGTTGCGCAGCTCGCCGCGCGCGCGATCGGACAGGCGCGACATCGTCTGCCCTTCGACGATCACCTCGCCGGCGCTCGGCGCATCGAGTCCGCCGAGGATGTGCAGCAGCGTGCTCTTGCCGGTGCCGGACGCGCCGATGATCGCGACGGTTTCGCCGCGGCGCACGGAAAGGTTCACTTCGCGCAGCACATCGGTGCGCAGCTTGCCTTCCTGATAGGTCTTGGCGATCTTGCTGGCGCTGAGGACGATGTCCGCAGCGGCAGGCGTCGGGGATCGGGAATCAGGCATCGTGCTCATCGCTGCAGTCGCAACTGGTTATGCGGCGTCGACAACATCGCTCGCGCACAGCGCGCCACGATGTCGACGTCGACGATTGCCCTTTCCCGCCTACTCATAGCGCAGCGCCGCGGCCGGATCGGTCTTCGCCGCACGCCGCGCCGGATACAGCGTCGCCAGCGTGCAGAACACGAATGCGGTGATGGTGATCCAGCCGACGTCGCTCCAGCGCATGTCGCTCGGAAGTTCGCTGATGTAGTAGACATCGGGCGACAGGAACGTGACGTGGAAGGTCTGTTCGATCCAGTGCACGAGCGTGGTCAGGTTCAATGACAGCACCGTGCCGAACAGCACACCGAGTGCGATGCCGAGCGATCCGACCAGGGTTCCCTGCACCATGAACGCTCCCATCACGCTGCTCGGACTTTGTCCCAGCGTGCGCAGGATCGCGATGTCGGCCTGCTTGTCCTGCACCAGCATGACCAGGGTCGAGACCAGATTGAACGCGGCGACGGCGACGATCAGCGAGAGAATCAGGAACATCACCTTCTTCTCCGTCTCCACCGCCTTGAAGTAGTTGCTGTGGCCCTGCATCCAGTCGGTGACGCGGTAGTACTCGGAGCCGAAACTGTCGGCGAGCGTTTTCGCCAGATCGCGCCCGACCGAGTACGCGCGGAACATGTCGTCGAGTTTCAGGCGGATGCCGGTCGGTCCATCGAGTCGATACAGGGTTTGCGCGTCCTCCATCTGCAGCAGGGCGAGGCCGGAGTCGTACTCCTGCATGCCGGCCTCGAAAATGCCGACGACGGTGAAACGCTTGGTGCGCGGAATCGCGCCGATCGGCGTCGCGCTGAATTCCGGCGCGTACACGGTGACCCGGTCACCGACGCCGACGCCGAGCGTCATCGCCAGTTCCTTGCCGAGCACGATGTCGAACTTGCCGGCGACCAGATCGCCGAGCTTGCCCTCGGTCATGTGCTGGTCGATGTCGGAAACCTTCGGCTCCAGCTCCGGCATCACGCCGCGCACGATCGCGCCGCTCACGCGCGCGCCCTGCAGCATCGCCTGGCGCTCGACATAAGGCGCGGCGCCGAGCACGTGCTTGTTCTCGTAGGCGAGTTTCAGCGCCTGCGGCCAGTCCTTCACGACATCGTCGACGCCCTCGATCGTCGCGTGCGAAACCATGCCGAGGATGCGGTCCTTCAGTTCCTTGTCGAAGCCGTTCATCACCGAGATCACGGTGATCAGGGCGGTCACGCCGAGCGCGATGCCGAGGATCGACACCAGCGAAATGAACGAAATGAAGTGATTGCGTCGCTTCGCGCGCGTGTAGCGCAGGCCGATGAAGACTTCGAGGGGACGAAACATGCGGAAGGCGAAATCCTGGCGCGATGACGATCCAACGGACCGCGAACGGCGGCGAGAGTGCCGCAAGCGTTGCGCCGCGGCAAGCGAGTGCGACTATTCGGCGTGTGCGACTTCGGCGCGCGCGAGCAGCAGGATCAGCTGCCGGCGCAGCGCGGCGTCGAGATTGTCCGGCAGCAGGACCGCGCGAAAACGCGCGCGCAGGCCATATCGAAGATCGAGCACGAGCAGCGCGCCGAGATGCACATGTGCGTGCAGCAGCGCCGCGTGTTCGACGCCGGCAAGATCGACCAGGGTCCAGCCGGAGGCGCGCCAGGCGATGCGCTGGAACGGCGATTTCCAGTGCCGGCGCAACGCGTGCGCGCCGCCGCCCGCGGCGAGCAGGGACAAGCCGGCACATCCGATCGCAGGCAAAGCGGTCAACCAGGGTGCGACGACGGCGAGCGCACAGACCACGCTGCCGGCGATGACGACCCAGCTCGACGGCCGATAGTCAAATGCGATGGTGGGCGCGGATTTCATCGATGATCGCGCCGAAGCCGGGGTCTCGCGGTGTCGCGTTGCCGGTCAGCCAGTCCCACAGATCCGGATCCTGCACGTCGAGCAGGCGATCGAAGTCTTCGCGCTGCGCGCTGCCAGCTTGCGCATGGCGCTGCTCGAGCCACCATCCGAGCATCGCATCCAGCTCGCGCGTGCCGCGGCGGCAGCGCCAGCGCAGGCGTCCGACGGAGATCGATTCGGTTGCGTCTGCCATGGCTCGCTGCGCCGGTCCTGAGATGCCCTGCAAGATGCAGGACTCTAGCACTGCGTGCGCGTCATCGCGGCGGAGCCGGCACGCGCTTCGATCACGCCGCCGGGCATTCCATCGCTTCGCCGAAGAAGCGCATTCTCGAATTCGCAGGGCTCGAGGAAACCGACATCCCTGCCGAAAATCGAACGCTGTGCGTCAGGCCTGACGTTCCACGATCAGCTTCTTGATCTCGGCGATCGCCTTGGCGGGATTCAGCCCCTTCGGACAAGTGCGCGCGCAGTTCATGATCGTGTGGCAGCGATACAGCTTGAACGGATCTTCGAGTTCGTCCAGGCGCGCACCGGTGTCCTCGTCGCGCGAGTCGACGATCCAGCGATACGCCTGCAGCAGCACGGCGGGGCCGAGATAGCGCTCGCTGTTCCACCAGTAACTCGGGCACGAGGTCGTGCAGCAGGCGCACAGGATGCATTCGTAGAGTCCGTCGAGCTTGGCGCGATCCTGCTTCGACTGCAAACGCTCCTTGTCCGGCGGCGGCGTCTCGGTGCGGATCCACGGCTTCACCGATGCGAGCTGCGCGTAGAAGTGCGTGAGATCGGGCACCAGGTCCTTGACCACCGGCATATGCGGCAGCGGATAGATCTTCACGTCGCCGCTCGCGCAGTCCTCGATCGCCTTGGTGCAGGCGAGCGTGTTGGTGCCGTCGATATTCATCGCGCACGATCCGCAGATGCCTTCGCGGCAGGAGCGGCGGAACGTCAGCGTGGAATCGATCTCGTTCTTGATCTTGATCAGCGCGTCGAGAACCATCGGCCCGCAGGTCGACATGTCGACTTCGTAGTTGTCGACGCTCGGGTTTTCGCCATCGTCGGGATTCCAGCGATAGACGCGGAAATTGCGCACGTCTTTCGCGCCGGCCTTGGCCGGGAAGGATTTGCCGGGTTTGATCTTCGAATTCTTGGGGAGCGTGAACTCAGCCATGGCGTGTGTCTCGCAGCGTCATCAGTACGTCCTCTTCTTCGGCGGCACCGCCTCGACATCCGAGGTCAAGGTATTTCCATGCACCGGCCGGAAATCGAACGCGCAGCGGCCCTTCTCGTCGACATTCACCAGGGTGTGCTTCATCCAGTGCTCGTCGTCGCGCTCGGGATAATCCTCGCGCGCATGCGCGCCACGGCTCTCGTGACGCTGCTCGGCGGACTGGATCGTCGCGACCGCGTTGTACAACAGGTTCTGCAGCTCCAGCGTCTCGATCAGATCGGAATTCCACACCATCGAACGATCGGCAACCTTCACGTCGGCGAACGAATCGAACACCTTCGCCATCTTGGCGACGCCTTCCTGCAAGGTCTTCTCGGTGCGGAACACGGCGGCATCGGACTGCATCGTCTTCTGCATCGCCGAGCGAATCTCGGCGGTCGGGGTGGAACCGTTCGCGTTGCGCAGGCGATCGAAATTCGCCAGCGCCTTGTCGCAGATCGACGCCGGCAGCGGCTTGTGCGGCTGGCCCGGCTTGATCGTCGCCGCGCAGCGCTGCGCGACGGCGCGGCCGAACACGACCAGATCGAGCAGCGAATTGGAACCGAGCCGGTTGGCGCCATGTACGGAAACGCAGGCTGCTTCGCCGATCGAGTACAGGCCCGGCACGATGGTGTCCGGGTTGTCGCCGACCTTGCGCACGACCTCGCCGTGATAATTGGTCGGCACGCCGCCCATGTTGTAGTGCACGGTCGGAATGACCGGAATCGGTTCCTTCGTCACATCGACGCCGGCGAAGATGCGCGCGCTCTCGGAAATGCCCGGCAGCTTCTCGTGCAGCACTTCGGGACCGAGATGCTGCAGGTTGAGATTGATGTGGTCCTGATGCTCGCCGACGCCGCGGCCTTCGCGGATCTCGATCGTCATCGAACGCGAGACGACGTCGCGCGAGGCGAGATCCTTCGCGTTCGGTGCGTAGCGCTCCATGAAACGCTCGCCCTTCGAGTTGGTCAGATAACCGCCCTCGCCGCGCGAACCCTCGGTGATCAGACAGCCGGAGCCGTAGATGCCGGTCGGGTGGAACTGCACGAACTCCATGTCCTGCAGCGGCACGCCGGCACGCAGCGCGAGGCCGCCGCCGTCACCGGTGCAGGTGTGTGCGGAGGTCGCGCTGAAATATGAACGCCCGTAGCCGCCGGTCGCGAGCACGACGCCGTGCGAACGGAACAGGTGCAGCGTCCCCTCGGCCATGTCCAGCGCGAGCACGCCGCGACAGACGCCTTCCTCGTCGAAGATCAGATCGAGCGCGAAGTATTCGATGAAGAAACGCGCGTCATGCTTGAGCGACTGCTGGTACAGCGTGTGCAGGATCGCGTGACCGGTGCGGTCGGCGGCGGCGCAGGTGCGCTGCGCGGTGCCCTTGCCGTAACCGGTGGTCATGCCGCCGAACGGGCGCTGGTAAATCTTGCCTTCTTCCGTTCTGGAAAAAGGAACGCCGTAGTGTTCGAGCTCGATGACTGCCGCCATCGCCTCCTTGCACATGTACTCGATCGCATCCTGGTCGCCGAGCCAGTCGCCGCCCTTGATGGTGTCGTAGAAGTGGAAGCGCCAGTCGTCCTCGCCCATGTTGCCGAGCGCGGCGGAAATGCCGCCCTGCGCCGCGACGGTGTGCGAGCGCGTCGGAAACACCTTGGTCAGGCACGCGGTCGACAATCCGGTGGCGGCGAGACCGAAGGTGGCGCGAAGGCCGGCGCCGCCGGCACCGACCACGACGATGTCGACCTTGTGTTCCTGGATCTTGTAGCTCTGCATGAGGTCAGCGTCCGAGCGCGATGCGAAGTACGGCCAGCACGCTTGCAGCGGCGCCGAGGAAACACAGGAACTGGACGGCGAGCTGCGTCGCGACGCCGAGCCAGCGCGTGGTCACGTAGTCCTCGATCACGACCTGCAGCCCGAGCTGCGCGTGCCAGAACACCGCGATCACGAAAGCAATCATCAGGACCGCGTTGAACGGACTGGCGATCAACGCATGCGCGCCGGCGTAATCGCTGTGCAGCGCGGCGAGCACGATCCAGACGAACCATATCGACAGAAACAGCAGCGCGACGGCAGTCACGCGCTGCACGATGAAATGATGCACGCCGTGCTTGGCGGAGCCGAGTCCGAGCGCATTCTTCAGCGGCGTGCGGAAAAGATGGCTCATGCACCACCTCGCTGCGCGAACACGCAGAACCAGACCAGGCCGGTGAGAACCAGACTGCCGATGCTGGCGAGCCAGCTGTTGCGCACGAATTGCGCCGGCTGGTAGCCGAGGCCGGCGTCCTGCAACAGGTGGCGGATGCCGTTGAGCAGATGGAAGGCGAGCGACCAGGTCCAGCCGAACAGCAGGATCAGGCCAATCCAGGATGCGCAGAACGCCTGCACTTTCGCATAGGTATCCGCGCCGGACGCGAGTGCGAGCAGACCGATGCAGAGCAGAATGGTGCCGGCAGCGAGTGCGACGCCGGTCGCGCGGTGCACGATCGAGGTCACCATCTGGATCTGCCAGCGGTAGACGCTCAAGTGCGGTGAAACGGGACGTGCGGTGGCTGGCATTGCTGGCTCCGCCTGCAGTTTGACAATGCCGCCGCGCCTCGGCGCGAGTTCGCATCAGAAATCGATGCAGCGGCCGTTCTTTTCCCAATCGCCGTAACGGGTGGGATCTAGCCCCGATTCACGTCCGCCGATCTCGCCGGCGCTGCCCGCCGCCGCTGCCGGCGCATCGGTTTCGATGCCTTCCGGAACGGGATCAGTGGGTTCGCCTGGAGATGAGTTCGGATTGGACATGGTGCAGTGCGGCGCGAAGGTTAAACCCCTGCGCGCACGCTGACAACCTTCGGCGCGATGACGAAAGCTTCATGCCCTGTCTTGGCGCCGTGTCGACGCTATCGCGAATGGCCGACTCATGCGCGCGCGCACGGCCGGCAACGTCTGCCGATCGTGATGCTAGGCTTGAATTTCCTGCCGGCGTCGAGACATCGTGATCATGCAACTGGCTCGTGCCGAACTCCTCATCATCAGCGGCGTCGATGCGCCGGCATTCGCGCATGCGCAATTCACCAGCGACGTGACCGCCCTCGCCGTCGGTGACTGGCAATGGAGCGCTTGGCTGGACGCGCAGGGTCGCGCGCGCCATTTCTTCGCTTTGCTACGTGTCGACGACGCGCGTCTGCTCGCCTGGCTTCCGCTCGGCGACGCTGCGGCCATGCGCAGCGAACTGGCGAGATATGTCTTCCGCTCGAAAGTCGTGCTGGAGGCCGCCGCCGGTTGGGGCGTGCATGCGTTGTCGGCAGCCGACGTACTTTCGCCACCGAAAGACCGCTTGGTGACATCCCATCGCGACGGCTACGCGATCGCGCTACCCGGCACGCCGCAGCGAATCGCATGGCTCGCGCCATCGGATGCAGCAGACTCATCTGCAGCAGACCTCGATGCATGGCGCCTGCAGGACATCGCCGCCGGCCTGCCCCTGCTTCCAGCCGAAGTCGGCGCGCAGTTCGTGCCGCAGGCACTCGATCTCGAACGCCTCGATGCGATCCGCTTCGACAAGGGCTGCTATCCCGGCCAGGAGATCGCAGCGCGCCTGCATTTTCGTGGCGGCAACAAGCGTCATCTCGCGCGCGTGCGCGTCGATGGCGCGGCGCCTGTGCCGAGCGGCGCCGCGATCCTTGCTGCCGACGCAGCAAGCGTGGGACAGGTTCTTTATGCGAGCCGTCTCCAGACAGGAAATTGCGAAGCGTTGGCCGTGCTCTGGAGCGCACAGCACGACAGCGTCTCGCCGATGACGACGGACGGACAAGCCGTCTTCGTGATTCCTGCAGGCTATCATTCGATGGACGTCCAGCCGTCTGGACGTTAATACGTCCATATAGAAATATACTTGTCGACCTGTCTAAATTTTATAATGGCATCGCATTTTGCGCTTGCTTAGCCGAAGCTGAACGAGAGACCTGCATTCAGCGACACCGGCGCCATACATCGGGTAGCCTTCGCTCAACGCTCTGCTCAGTCAGGGCGTTTTTTATGCAACGAATTTTTCACGACCGCAGCGTTGCACTGCGGTCGCGCCGACGCCGGAGCGTCGAGATGAGGTAAAAGCTGGGACGACTGCCGGGGTGGCAGACGAAACCAGCAGGCGTTGATCAGCGCGAATCATTCGCGCGCGCGCCACAGGTTCCAGAAAAATCGAACGGTGGATGCATGGGTGCGGAGTGTCCGCACTCGGGATTGCGTATGAGGGTTTGTTCGACCGCATCGAAATGCCCATGTGCGCAAGCCGTCGAGAAAAGAGGTCGTAACGATGAAACTTGCTTTCCTGCTCTGGCTCGCGTCGGCTTTGCCGCAGCCAGCGTCCGACCAGCTCTGTCTGGCCACCACCGTATATCTCGAGGCACGCAGCGAATCACAAACCGGACAGATGGCGGTCGCCGAAGTCGCGATGCGTCGACGCGAGAACAAGCACTGGGGCAACACGGTTTGCGACGTGGTTCAGGCGCCGGGACAGTTCGCGCTTTCGACCACCAGCCATAATTACTCGCTGGACAGTCTGGAGGCCTGGCAGAAGGCCTGGAAAATTGCCGACCGCGCCATCGCGATGTGGTCGCTGCCGCGCGATCAGCGCAAGTTCGTGGTGCCGAACGCCGATCATTTCGTCGTCGCCGATTCGGCCTCGCCCGGCTGGATCAAGGGTCCGCCGATCGCGACCATCGGCGCGCACAACTTCTATCGCATCAACTAGAACGCGCGCGTTTCAGCAATCGCGTTCGATGAAAAGAAAACGGCGCAGAGCGTGAGCTCTGCGCCGTTTTCATTTGCAACTGGATCAGCGCAGCAACATCAGGCGATTGTCGCGAATCATCACGCGATCGCCGGGACGCAGATTTGCATTGTCCCATTGTGTAACCGTCGCCGAGCGGCCGTCGTCCAGACGCACGAAGAACTGCCAGGCTTCGCGTCCACCGCCATCGTTGTTGTTGCGCTCGACCGCGTTGCCGGCGAAACCACCTGCAACCGCACCGGCCACCGTGGCCGCGGTACGGCCATCGCCGTGTCCGATGGTGCTGCCGAGGACGCCGCCGATGATCGCGCCGAGAACGGCGCCGCCGCCGGTGGTCGAGTTCTCGCGCACGTAAACGCGATCGACGTCGCGAATCACGCCGCAGCGATGCGAGCAGTCGTATTGCGCGCGTCGCTGATAGTACGAGTCGTCGTACCCATAACGCGCGCGTGGAGGCTGGGCCACGCAGCCGGCCGCGGCAACGATCGCGGTACCCAAAAGCGCAACGCCAATAAATCTGCTGGTCATCGGAGCGTATCCTGGTTGGGGGTTTTGCACGGGTCGCATCTTCGCTCTGCAAGACTAAAGATGCCATGAACAGTAACGATTTCAGGGCATTTCCGTTGACAGCCGTCGTGTAACCGCGACGTGCATCGGCTAGCATCGGCAGGTCCAGGGGAGACCGCCATGCAACCCGATTCCACCACGACCGAGGAACTGCGCAGACTCGATGCCGATGGCGCCGTAGCGCGGCTTTCCGCCCTGCCCGATACCACGGTCGCACAGCTTCTGCGCAGTCTCGGTCCCGGCCGCGCCGTGGCGATCCTCGACCGCTTCGGCGCCGAGCGCCGGCGCCAGATTGCCTTCGCCGCAGGCCAGGACGAGCACGGCCAGTGGCTGGCCGGCCAGCAATGGCCGGAGGGCCGCGTCGGCCGTCTGATGGAACCGACGCCGGCCGTCTTTACCGCCGATGCCTCGGTTGCCACGGTGATCCAGACCCTGCGACCGATCGTGTCGCACACCCTGGTCACCTACATCTTCGTGGTCGACGAGCAGCGCCGGCTGCTCGGTCTGGTCGCCTTTCGCGAACTCGCATTCGCGCGACCGGAGCAGCATCTTTCCGACATCATGCTGATACGCCCGTTCGTGCTGCGCCCGGACGCCGCGGTGATCGATGCGATGCGCGAAGTGGTGACGCGGCATTACCCGGTGTATCCGGTCTGCGATGACGAGAATCATCTGCTCGGCCTGGTGCGCGGCGCGGTCCTGTTCGAGGAGCAGGCGTTCGAGATCAGCGCGCAAGCCGGTGCGATGGTCGGTGTCGAGCGCGAGGAGCGATTGAGCACGCCGTGGCAACGCGCCCTGCGCTTTCGTCATCCCTGGCTGCAACTGAATCTCGTGACCGCGTTCGTTGCGGCCGGCGTGGTCGGCATGTTCCAGGGCACGGTCAATCGCATCGTGCTGCTCGCCGTCTTCATCCCGGTTCTTTCCGGGCAATGCAGCAATACCGGCTGCCAGGCGCTGGCGGTGACCCTGCGCGGCATGACGCTGGGCGAACTGCAGCCGTCGCGCACTTCGGCCTTGCTGTGGAAGGAGGCGTGGCTCGGCTTCCTCAACGGAACCCTGACCGGCCTAGTCGCCGGCGCCGGAATGTTCTGGCTCGCGCGCCACGAAGGACATCCGCAGGCCGCCACGCTGGCCGGCATCACCTTCATCGCGATGGCTGGAAGCTGCGCGCTGTCCGGCCTTGCCGGTGCAGCGGTTCCGCTCGGCCTGAAGCGCCTCGGTGCCGACCCTGCGACCGCGTCGAGCATCTTCCTGACCACCGCCACCGATGTGGTCAGCATGGGCCTGTTTCTCGGACTGGCGGCGTGGCTGGTCAGTGGCTGACGGCTTGCACGCGCCCTCGCCCGCGCGCGGGAATCCGCGCGAACGCACGTTAAACTCGCCGGAATGACCCGCCCGATCCACCGTTTCGGCGAATACCGCATCGATCCTTCCGCCCGCGAGCTGCATCGCGGAAGCGAACTCGCCGTGCTGTCGCCGAAAGTCTTCGACTGCCTCGCCTATCTGATCGAGCATCGCGACCGCGCGATCGGACGCGATGAATTGATCGCCGCCGTATGGGGCAAGGTCGACGTCAGCGACACCCTGCTCGGCCAGACCGTGCTGAAAGCGCGCCGCGCGATCGGCGACACCGGCAATGAACAACGCGCGATCCGCACCATCCCGCGCTTCGGCTATCGCTGGGTTGCCGATGTCAGCCTCGACGACGTCGCGACCGAGCCGGTGGTGTCCGCCATCGCACCTGCACCGCCTGTCGCAGCGTTGCCCGTCGATGCCGCATTGCCTGCGCAATCGGCAGCGACCGAGTCGGTCGAATCACAACCGATCGTCGTGGCTGCTTCGCGTCGCGACGGGAAACCGCGACCCGCAATCCTGCTCGGCGCCGCCATCGTCATCGCCGCCGCACTCGCCGCTGCCGGATGGCAGTTCGCGCATCGCGCGTCCACGGCAGGCGCGACAGCGCCGATGCCGAGCGCGCCTGCTGTGCTCGATGCGACAGCGGTATTGCCGGTCGAGGTGTCCGGCGACGGCGAGTGGTCGTGGCTGCGCCTCGGCCTGATGGATCTGATCGCGACGCGCATGCGCAGCGCCGGAATCGCGGTGGTGCCGAGCGACAACATCGTCGCGCTGCTGCGCAATGGCGACAATGACTCGACCGCGGCGAAAAGCATCGCCGACAGCACCGGCGCGCGCTACGTCGTGCGGCCCGCGGCGACGCGATCCGCTGCCGACTGGCGCGTGCGCCTTTCGCTGCGCGCAGCCGACGGCAGCGAGCGCGAAGTGGAAGCACGCAATGCCGACGTGATCGCGGCCGGTCGCGCCGCTGCGGATCGCCTGCTGGACCTGCTCGGCAAGCACGCGCCCGGCGCGGACGAAACGCATGACCTGTCTGCCGCCGAATTGATCTCGCGTGCCGAGGCGGCTTTGCTCGCGGACGACCTCGCCAGCGCGCGTCGCCTGCTCGAAACGGCGCCGACGGAGGTTCGCCAATCGCCCGAACTGCGCCTGCGTCTGGCCCAGATCGATTTTCGCGCCGGTCAGCTCCACAGCGCACGCACGCGGCTCGATCAGTTGCTGACCGAAGTCGGCGCCGAGGCGAATCCGGTGCTGCGCGCGCGCATCCTCAACGGACTCGGCGCGGTCGACATCCGCGATGATCGCAACGCCGAAGGCGAGCACGATTTCGGCGAAGCGATCGCGCTGCTGGAAAAAGCCCGCGGCCAACCTGCAGCGCTCGGCCAGGCGTATACCGGACGTGGCATCAGTTTCGCATCGCGCACACGGTTCGATCTTGCTGCCGCCGATTTCTCGCGCGCGCGCGTCGCGCTCGAACTCGCCGGCGACATGCTCGCGCTCGGCCGCGTCGAAGCGAACGAAGCGATCGTCGACGCGAAGCGCGGTCGCTACGCCGAAGCGCTCGCCGGACATCAGCATGCGGCGCAGCGTTTCGAACGCTTCGGTGCCGCCAACGAACTGGTGACGACGCTGGCGAACGCGGCGAATGCGCAACTGATGCTGCTGCGTCCGGCCGATGCGCTGGCGACCAGCGCACGCGCCTGGCCGCTGCCGAACCGCCTCGAAAGTCAGCTCGCGATCGACTCCTATCGCAGCGAGCGCGCCGACATCCTGTTCGCCAACGGACGTCTCGGCGATGCGCGCGCCTTGCTGCGCGAACTCACGGCGACGCTGTCGCACGAGCGCGATCTCGATCTGCTCGCACGCGTGCAGACCACGCAGGCACGCCTCGCCCTGCTCGATGATCAGGCCGAAACCGCCGCGACGCTCGCCGCGTCTGCCGTCGCTGCGCTCGCCACACCGGATTACCTGCGCGAACGCGCCAGCGCGTGGCTGCTGCTGACGCGCGCGTTGCGTGCACAAGGCAAGGACACCGAGGCCGCAGCCGAAACCGCACGCCTCACGGCCTGGGCCGCGGATGCGCAATACGAACCCGCGCATGTGTTCGCGACGCTCGCGCAAGCCGAGCAAGCCTGGGGCGCGCGTCAGATCGAGAATGCGCGTGCCGCCTACGAACGCGCGCTCGCCTTGGCCGAGCTCAGCGCGGTGCCGGCCGATACCGCCGAGGTGGTGATTTCGTTCGGCAGCACCTTGATCGCCGAGGGCGAGCTGGAACGTGCCAGCGCGGTGGTCGGTCAAGCCGCGCGCTGGGCCGAGCAGGACTTCGGCAGCGCCCTGCTGCAGGTCAAGCTGTATCACGCGCTGAAGCAGACCGACGCCTGGCGCAGCGCGCTCGCGCGGGCGCGCGGGCTCGCCGGTGAACGCGTGATCGCAGCGCGTCTGACCGAGTCGCCGAACGCGTCGGGCCAAGCCTCGGCTGCCGCACGAAGTCCCTGATTGCTAACGCGGGCGCGTCGTCGACTCGACTCGACCGCTCGCAAGCGCTCTCTCGCCTTCATCTCGGTGCGCGCGAATGCTGCGCGAACGCATCACGAATGCGCTCGACGCGGCATCGGAGGATGCTTGCGCGCTTGGGTCGACGTGCCTGCCGGTTTATCGCAGGCGCGTCCACACTCGTCACCACGCACCTGCGTCGGCTCGCACCGCGCACGCGCGTTTCATGTCACTGCATCGTCTAGGGGAGAAATCGCATGCGCACCACGCTTTACGCCGGACTCACGCTCACCCTGCTCAGCGCTCACGCCGCAGCGGGGAGTTTTCAGGACCTCGGCATCGCCGGCGGCCAGATGACTGCGCTTTCGCAAAACGGCCGCATCGCGGTCGGTATCGCCGGCCAGTCTGGCTGGGTCTGGACGCAGGGCAAGGGCGCCGTCGCCTTGACCGGTTTTACCGATGTCGAAGGCGCGAGTCCGTGGGCGCAGCCGATCGCGGGGCAGTACACGACTGCCGCGACGCTCGACGATGCGGTTGCGGCGCTTGCCTACAGCAACAGCAATATCGATGGCGTCGGACCGACGCTGGTCGGCGCGTTTCCGGGTGGCGGCAGCGGCGCCGGCGCCGGACTCAGTACCGCTTACGGCGCGTCCGACAACGGCGTCGCGGTCGGACTCGCCTTCGACGCGACCAACAACGCGATCGCGTTCACCTGGAGCGCAGAGGCCGGCATGACTCGCCTCACGGTGAACCGCCCACAAAATTATTCGCGTGCGAACGGCATCAGCGCCGATGGTCAGACCATCTATGGCTGGAACGATCAAGACGACGGCGATCGCACCGCCGTGATCTGGCAGGCCGGCGTTCCGCTCGACCTGCTCGACGGCGACGGCAATACGGTTGGCGCCGCCGACGGCATCAGCCGCAACGGCGTCTGGGTGGTCGGAGAAAACGCCGCTACACCCGACGGCAGTTCGGCCTGGCGCTGGAGCGCGGCGAGCGGACTGCAGCCACTCGGCATCGTCAACGCCGTGCAGTCGGGCGCGCCGTTCGTGCCCGACGCCGCGCGTTCGAAGCTTCTCGACCAGCATCCGGAACGCGCACAGTCGAAGCTCGGTGATCACGCCAACGGCTTTTTCGCCTCTTCGCTCGGCTTCGCCGTCAGCGACGACGGCAATGTCGTGGTCGGACGCAGCGGCGCATTCCCGAACATCTTCGCGGTGATCTGGACGCCCGCGACCGGCATGCAGAAACTGGCCGACTACGCGACCGCGCAGGGCGTGACGATACCGGACGGCTGGACCTTGCAGACCGCCGACGCGATTTCCGCCGATGGCAAGACCATCGGCGGCTGGGGCACGCTCGGCTCGTTCGTCATCGACCTGCACGATGCGCCGCCCGCGCGCGCGCTGCTCGAGGCGCACGGCAGCGTCGACTTCAACACGCTGTCATCCGGCCCGTTCGCCGGTGTCGCCGCCGGCACCGCGGTCACGATGACGTTCGAGCTGACCCGCGACGGCGCCGTCGAATTGTCGCCCGATCAGGACACGCGCTATCCAATCGCACTCGACACCTTCGGGTTCACTGCGGGCAGCGCCAGCGACACGCTGGTGCAAACCGAATTCGGTCCCGGCGTCGACATCACCAACGACTATCCGCTGTCCGATGGCATCCATCTGTTCTCCGCGCCGCTCGCGACTGAAGGTCAATCGCTCGAATTCGAGCTGTTCAATCCCGGCGGGAACATGTTCGATTCGGACGACCTCGATCGCATCAATCGCACGTTCGATCCGAGCTTCTTCGAGAAGATTTCGTGGCTGGTTTCGCAAGGCGACGAAGCGCTGTCGATTGATCTCGACAGCGTGCGCATCAGCGACATCGTCGCCGTGCCCGACACGATTTTCGTGAACGGCTTCGACGGTTCCTGATCGCGTCTGTCCGAAAAAACCCGCCGCAACTTTCGTCGGGGCGGCGGGTTGTTCCTGAGCGCGGCGTCGCATCGACGCCGGCCGTTGCGGATTATTTTTCGCCGACGTTGTCGGTCGATCCGATGAAGGCCGCCACGTTGTCATGCAACTGCTTCAATGCCGGCAGGTGCGCATACACCATGTGTCCGGATTCGTAGTAGTGCGTCTCGATGTTCTTCGTCAGCGTGGCCGGGATCGGCAGATGCTTCATCTCGTAGTCGGCGGTGAAGAACGGCGTGGCGAGATCGAAGTAACCCGAGTTCAGCATCACATGCAGATTCGGATTGATCTTCATCGCCGCCGCGAGATCCGGAATCGCGTTCGGAAAACCCGGCACGGCGAATGAACCGCCCGGCTGCTTGTGCTCGAACTTCCAGCCCGGAAACGTGCCTTCTGCGAACAGCGCGTAACTCTGGTCCTGGCCGAACTTCAGCTGCTTGCGCACGTAGTCATTGAATGCCGCGACATACGCCGACGAAATCGCGGTCGACTGCGGATCGTACGGCGCTGCCTGGTTCAGCACATCCAGCGCAGGTCCCGAAAAACGCGAGTCGAGACGTCCGGTGACGAGGCCGCGATCGATCTGCAGATTCTGCTCGAACTCGCCGCCGTTGATGCGCAGTTCGGCGCGCTCGATGTAGTCGACCGGCAGGCCGGTGTAGTCGTGCAGTTTCAGCGCGGTCGCGTGCTTGCGCGCGGGATCGATCGCGTTTCCGAGCGCCAGCGCCTGCGCGTAGTCGCCCATCGCGAACTGCTCGACTTCGGTCAGGAACGCCCTCATGTCGGCCGGCTTGCTGGCGAGCTTGTCGTGATACCACGCGGTCGCCGCATAGGTCGGCAGCGCGAGCTGATAGGACAGGTCGACGCCCGGATTGATTTCCGGGAAGTCGATCAGCATCGCCATGTTGAGCACCTGCGACAACAGGATCACACCGTTGAGATCGATCGCGTGATCGCTCTGCAGCAGGTTCGCCAGCACCGCCGAACGCGTGGTGCCGTAGCTTTCTCCAAAAAGATACTTGGGCGAGTTCCAGCGGCCGTACTTCGACAGGAACTTGCCGATGAACTGCGCGAACGCGTTGGCGTCGGCATCGACGCCGTAGTATTCCTTCGGGCCCTTTTCCTTGTCGGCAAAGGTGCTGAATCCGGCACCCGGCGCGTCGATGAAGACCAGGTCGCTGACGTCGAGCAGGCTTTCGTCGTTGTTGACCAGGCCATACGGCGCCGCCGCGGTGTGCTGGTCGTCGGCAGTGACCACGCGCTTCGGACCGAACGCGCCCATGTGCAGCCACACGGTCGCCGATCCGGGCCCGCCGTTGTAGAGAAAGGTGATCGGACGATGCTCGGACTTCGCATCCTTGCGGAAATACGCCGCATAGAAAATGCTGGCGGTGGGTTCGTCCTTCTTGTCGTCGAGCAGGATCGTCCCGGCGACCGCCTTGTAGTCGATGCGCTTGCCGCCGATCGTCACCGTGCCTTCGCTTTCGCTCTGTTTCGCTTCGAGCTTCTTCGACTTGGGTTCTTCTTTCTTCGCGGCATCCGCGTTCGCGGATTTGTCCGCCGCATCATTGGCAAACGCCGACGACGCGGCGGTGAGCAGAACGGCGGCCAGCACGGCCTTGCAGACGAGATTCATCGACACTCCTGACAGTCAAGCTTGCGGGGTCCGCGATGCCGTGCACGAACACGCGACATCGACCAGATCCCAGGAAATCCGCTGGAAAACGCGCGATTCCGACCGACGCCGGAACGACACGCCTTCGCGCCGTTGGAACGAGCGGCATCGGAATCCGGCAATCGCCAAGACGGCGAAGATGCGCATTTCCGAAGGCAGCGCAGTGTCGACCGCGCACGGCGCGCGCTCCACTACCAGAAGTCACGCCGCAGCAGCAACTGCGCAAATTTCGTCACAGGCGGCGTGGGTCAGGGCACGCAGCGCAGGCAGCGCGCCCTGCCACCCGCTACATCGATCCGGGCTGAGTCAGTTGCTGCAGGAACACGCCGACCACGCGCGGTTCGATCAGGATCGTCGCGACCACGCCGTAGGCGGCGCCCCACAGGTGGGCGCTGTGATTGACGTTGTCCGTGCGCTGGCGATCCATGTAGAACGAATAGGCGATGTACAGCACCGCGTAGATGATCGCCGGCACCGGCACCACGAACACGATGATCTTCGTCCACGGCGCCAGCAGGATGAAGGCGAACAGCACAGCGGAGACCGCGCCGGACGCACCGAGACTGCGATAGCGGCTGTCGTTCTTGTGCTGCAGGTAACTCGGCAGGCTGGAGACGATGAGGCCGCCGACGTAGAAGATGAGATAGCCGATCGCACCGACGCGACTGCTGTAGAAGCCTTCCATGTAGCGGCCGAAGAAGTACAACGTGATCATGTTGAAGACCAGATGCGGCACGTCGGCATGAATCAGGCCGCAGCTCGCCAGGCGCCAGTATTCCTTGCTGCGCGTGAGCGCCGGCGGCCACAGGATCAGGCGGTCGATCAGCTTGGAATTTGAAAATCCCATGAACGAAACGATGCAGGTCACTGCGATGATGATCAGGTTGACGAACATGGCAACGGATTTCCTGCGGTTTCGGGCGAAGCGCACGATATGATGCGGCGCATGTCGCTCACAAGCATTGACCGCGAACGTCCCGCATGCTGACCTGCCACGGAAAAGGCGGCACGCAGCCCGCCGCCGCGAGCGGCGACGTCGACGCTCTGCCGGATGGATGCGTCTGGTTCGACCTGTTCGATCCGACCGCCGAGGAAACGCAGCGCGTCGAGCGCGCGACCGGACTCGATCTGCCTGGACGCGACACGATCCGCGCGGTCGAGATGTCCAGCCGCGCCAGGATCGTCGGCGATGCGTTGTTTCTCAATATCCCGTACTTCGTCCATGCCGAGGATCAGCCGCCGACCCCGCTCGGCCTGATCGTCACGCCGAAACACGTGGTCTCGATCCGCTTTGCCGAATCGCCGGTGTTCGCACAGGCTGCGCAGGCGCTGGAAAAGGCGCCCGCGGGCGCAGGCAGCACGAGTGCATTCGCCGAACTGGTCGAAACCGTCGTCGGCCAGATCGCCGATCAGATCGAGAACGTCGCAGCGACGATCGGCACCCTGACCACGCGCATCATCGGCGAACAGAACCATCACACGAAGGCGCTGCGCGCGATGCTCGGCGATGTGACCCGCCTCGAAAGTCGGCTGACGCGCGCGCGCCTGACCATGACCGGCCTGTTGCGCATCCTGCTCTTCGTCAAGGAAAGCGCGCCGGAGTGGATCGGCAAAGCCGAGATGCTGCGGCTGAAGAGCGTGCACAAGGATCTCGACGTGCTGTGCGAACTCGACGCGCAGATGACCGACAAGCTTCAGTTCGTTCTCGATGCGGTGCTCGGCTTCATCAACATCGATCAGAACGACGTGATGAAGATTTTCACGGTCGCCTCGGTCGCATCGATCCCACCGGTCATCCTGGTCGGCATCTGGGGCATGAACTTCGCGAACATGCCCGAGCTGCACTGGCCGCACGGCTACCCGATGGCACTCGGCGCGATTGCGCTGAGCGTGATAATTCCGGTGCTGTGGTTCAAGCGTCGCGGCTGGTTGTAACGCGGGAGCTGAATGTCATGCGTGGGGCGAGTGCGCGCCCTGCTCCGGCATCGTCGGCAGCCACGAATCTGCCGGACGCTTCAGACGCCTAATCACTCGCGTTATTGCGCTCCACCCACGCCGCATACGCCTGCATGTATTTGCCGAGGAATCCGCGCGTCGATTCGTTGGTCAAACGACCGCTCTCGTCGAACAGCTTGTCGGCGCCGCCGACATACGCCTCTGGCTGCTGCAGGGTCGGCATGTCGAGGAAGACCAGCGACTGACGCAGATGGTGGTTCGCGCCGAAGCCGCCGATGACGCCCGGCGATACGCTGACGATGCCGGCGGGCTTGCGCGTCCACACGCTCTTGCCGTACGGGCGCGAGCCGACATCGATCGCGTTCTTCAGCGGCGCCGGCACCGAGCGGTTGTATTCGGGCGTCACGAAAATCACCCCGTGCGCGGGCCGCACGCGATCTCTGAATGCGATCCACGAGGCTGGCGCGCCGGCATCTTCGTCATCCTGGTTGTACAAGGCGAGCGCGCCGATCTCGACGATCTCCAGTTGCAAGGTGGCGGGCGCGAGTTCGATCAGCGCATGCGCGATCTTGCGATTCAGCGACTGCTTGCGCAGGCTGCCGACGATCACGGCGATGTCATGGCGGTTGCTCATCGGTGCGTTCCCGCAGTTCGGAAGGACGATGCCAGCATGCCATGAACACATGCCGCAGCGTCAGTGAACCTGAGGACGATGTGCCGCTCGTGACAGGGCCGCGACGCTATGATGCGTTCCCGTTCGCTGCCCCGCCCCCGCGCAATGACCACGCCCCGTTATCTGCAACTCGACGTCTTCACCGCGCGCGCCGGCGGCGGCAATCCTCTCGGGGTCGTCATCGATGCGCAGGACTGGAGCAGCGAGGACATGCAGCGCTTCGCGGCATGGACCAATCTGGTCGAGACCACCTTCGTACTGCCGCCGACCACGCCGCAGGCGAGCTATCGACTGCGCATCTTCACGCCGGCGAAGGAAATCCCGTTCGCCGGCCATCCGACCATCGGCAGCGCGCATTCCGTGCTGGAAACCGGTTACGCCGACGCGCGCGACGGCGTGCTGATCCAGGAATGCGCAGCCGGCCTGCTGCCGATCCGGGTCGAAGGCAGCGCCGATCAGCGCCGTCTGTTCGTGCAGGCGCCGGATGCGCGCGTGCTGCGCGAGGGCCCGCATATCGAGCCGATTCTTTCCTATCTGCTGCGCGGCATCGCGCTCGGCCCGTTGCCGCCGGCCTTCGTCGAGGGCGGGCGCCGCTGGTGGGTGGCCGAATTCGCCGAGGAAACCGCGCTGCGCCGCTGGAAACCCGATCACGCCTCGATCGGCACGCTGGCGCGCGAAACCGACAGTCTCGGACTCTGCGCATTCGCGCGGCGGGCACACGGTACTGATGGAACCGCGGGCAGCGACTACGACCTGGTCGTGCGCGCATTCCCGGCCAGTGTCGGCATCGTCGAAGACCCGGCGTCCGGCGCCGCGAACGGCCTGATCGCTGCATGGATCGCGCTGCGCGAACCTGCGGGCGCGCTCGCGCGCGGCTATCGGGTCAGTCAGGGGCGCGAGATCGGTCGCGATGCATCGATCACGATCCGCATCGACACGGACGGCTCGCACAGCCGGGTCTGGGTCGGCGGACAGACGCGCACGGTGGTCAGCGGCCACACGAGCTGGCCGCGTCTGCTGCAATGATGCTTGCGCAAGCGCTGCCGGCGAAGCGGCAATGTTTAGTAATCCACAAAGCAAAAAACCCCGGATGTTGCCATCCGGGGTTTCTCTTCAAGCTTGAACGCCTACTGGCTCAGAGCACCTGAACCTGGTCGGCCTGCATGCCCTTCTGGCCCTGCACGGCGACGAAGCTCACGCGCTGACCTTCCTGCAACGACTTGAAGCCGGTGCCCTGGATCGCGCGGAAGTGCACGAACAGGTCGGGGCCGCTTTCCGGGGTGATGAAGCCAAACCCCTTGGCGTCATTGAACCACTTGACGGTACCGTTCTGACGATTCGACATCTCTGAAACTCCTGAAAACACGGGTGACATCGCGACTGCGGAACATCCGCATCGAGACTGTATTGCAGGGAGCTAGCGAGGCGAAACGATGGAGCGGATCGTCTAGGATCAACCGCATCAGGCCACGATTCAAAGTGACCCTTGCAAACACAGTGGGCCGACTATACCCGCAAACTTGAACGAACGCTAACTTTCTGTAAAAGGCCTGTTGACGGGGGTCGAAGGCATCTCCAGAGCGTCGTCTCCGGCATGCACGGCCTGGTTTCGACCGAGCGTCTTGGCGCGGTACAGGGCCATGTCCGCGCGCGCGATCCATGCCGCGGCGTTCGTCATATCCGGGCCTGCAGTGGCGATGCCGATGCTGAGGGTGCAGTGCAATCCCGGCGCATTCGCGATCAAGGCGGCGCCGACGCGGGCACGGATGCGTTCGGCGGCAACGGTCGCGGCGAGTTCGCCGGTGTGCGTCAGCAGTACGCAGAATTCGTCGCCACCGTAGCGACCGGCGACGTCGATCTCGCGCGTGCAGTCCTTTATCGTCGCGGCCACTGCGGCGATGACCGAGTCACCGATCGGATGTCCGAAGCGATCGTTGATCTCCTTGAAGTAGTCGATGTCGATCATCAGCAGCGACGCGGAATGCGCGTAGCGCTTGAGATAACGCAGCTCGCGTCCGACCGCCTCGTCCCAGCTCACGCGATTGAGCAGACCGGTGGCCAGATCGACGGTATTGAGCCTCTCCAGCTCGCGATTCTGGCGCCGCACCCGGGTCGCCAGCGTGTAGTTCGCCGAGCTGATCACCAGGGGATAGACGACCAGGAACGGCAGCGAGCCGACCACATTCAGCATGGTCGACTCGAGACGAAACGGAAACGTACCGTCGATCGCGAAGAGCACCAGCGCCGTCAGCACGCATACGCAAACCTGCAGTCCCAGCGCGCGTCCGAGCAGAGCCCAGCCGCCGACACTGATCTTGTCGAGCGCGAGCATCGTCAGCAGCAGCACGCTCGGCAACAGATTGAACTGCATCACCGCGACCCAGAATCCGCCGCTGGCCGAATCGAACAACAGGTTGCGCAATTCACGCCGGCTCGGATCGCTGCCGCCGCTGGCGATACGATGCGCGATATGCGGCCACAGCAGGCCATCGGCGATCAGCAGGATCCAGAACGCCAGCGGCGCGTCGTTCTGGTACAGCGCCGAGCCGACCGCGAGCGAGCCGAGGCCGAGCCCGACCGTGCGCAGACGGTAGACGCGATCGACGAAGCGCTGCCGGCTGGCCGAATCCGGCAAGGCGGCGAGGGTATTGGCGACAAACATGCAGCAGTCCGACTCGTGGCGGTCGCTCAGGGGCAACCACCCAGCTGCAAGCAAGAAAGAGGCCAGACCTCGGCAGGATTCAGGCCTTGCCGGCCACCACGTTGACGCTCAAGGCGATGATCACGACATTGAAGAAGAACGCGATCACGCTGTGCACCAGCACGATGCGACGCAGCCGGTGGTCGGTGGTCTGCACGTCCGACACCTGGAAGGTCATGCCGAGCACCATCGCGAAATAGGCGAAATCCCAGTAATCCGGATCTTCTTCTCCGGGGAAATCCAGCCCGCCGCGGTGGTGCTTGCCGCTGTCGTCGTCACCGTAATAGGCATGCGCGTAGTGCAGCGCGAACATCGTGTTCATGAACAGCCACGACAGCAGCAGGCTGGCGGCGGCCAGGGCGATCTCGAACGCGGCGCCGGACTTGCTGCCGTGCAGTTCGAGGCCCAGCGCGACCAGTACCACGCCGGAAACCGCGACGCTGCTCCACAGCGCACTCCAGCGGCCCTGATCCTCCGTGCGTGCGCGCGAGCGCATCTTCGCCGTGTCCGAATGGGCGAACATCCAGCCCACCGCGATCAGGAAAAACAGCGCCGCAGCGGCGAAAGCGAGCACGATGGCGCGCGCGGGATCCACTCCGCCGCCGGCGAGGGCAATCGACAATCCGACGAAAATCAAGGCAGTGATCTTCCAGCGCAGCCGGCGCCGGACATGCCCGAGGACGCCCTGCCCCGCTCCGCTTTTCCTGCGCCGTACAGCAGCTTTCGTCATCAGTGTTCCCGCGTTGTCAGTTCAGGCCACACGTCCGTGTCTCGTATCAATCGCAGAGCCTGCCTGAACGCCTGCATGCGCGGCCATCCGCGCCAGCCAGGTCGCCAGCCGCTCGCCCCACTGGCGTTGACCGGCCGCCTCGGCGATCAGATCCTGACGAACTTCGAGCTCGACATGCGGCAGACCGCGGCGTTCGCCGTGAACCGGGATGGCATAGTCGGTCGCATCGCTGACCGCATACGGTTCGTTGTCGCCGACGATCCAGCGCGCATCCTCGCGCATCGCGTCGAGCAAGACATGCGCTGCGCGCGCGTCGCGCTGATAGAGCACACCCAGATGCCATCGACGCGCAACGCCATCGAAGACCGGAGTGAAGCTGTGCACCGAAATCAGGATGGTCGGTTGTTGCAGCGTTTCGCGGCGATCGAGCTCCTGCGCGATGCGCGCATGGTAGGGCTCGAAAATCGCGCGGACACGCTCGCTGCGCTGCGCTTCCGGCAGATTGCGGTTGGCGGGAATGTCAGTGTGATCGCTGCGTTCCAGAATCGATCCCGGCGAAGCCGGTGGCCGATTGCAGTCGATGACCAGACGCGAATAGGTCTGCGTGATCAGGAAGGCATCGAGTCGATGCGCAAGTTCCGCGGCGAGCGCCGCGGCACCGATGTCCCACGCGATATGCCGCTGCAGGTCGGCCTCGGCGATGCCGAGATCGCCCAGCGCCTGCGGAATGCGTCGACCCGCGTGATCGCAGATCAGCACGAACGGCGAAGCGCCCGCATCTCGCTCGACCACGAAAGGCCCAGGTTCGGATGCGTGCAGCAGTGACGATGAACTCATCGCGATGATTGCGGCGGAGTCGGCGGACGCATTGCCGTCATCGTCCGAACGCGCCTGACTGTACCGGCGTCGACGCCGCGGCAGACCGAAGCAAAACGGCGCCCGAGTTTGCCTCGGGCGCCGGACAAACTCAGGCGGTCTTCTTGGCCGGGGCTTTCTTGACGGCCGGCGCAGCCTTCTTCACCGCCGGTTTGGCGGCGGGCTTGGCGACAGCAGTCGCACTGCCGACGGCTTTCTTCTCCGCATGCGGACGCGTATTGCCGTAGCTGCGGATCGAAATCTTGCCCTTCTTGGTCTTGCGGTCGCCTCTGCCCATGTCTGCTCTTTATGTCACTGTCGATACGGAATCGGGCGCGCAGGATAACAGCCTGCGTGCCCTATGCAAGAATCGCGCGTGTCGGGCTGCTTGCGAAAGCGCATTCGGCCCGCGTTTTTGTGCCTAAGCAGGTCGGCATGTTCGCGCTGTCGGTGCCGGTCCGCGAGGCGAGTGCCGCGCTCACTCGGAAGGCCGAAAAGTTCAGTGCGCGTGCGCGCCGCAATCGCCCTGCTCGCAATGCCGCGTCTCGATCTGCACGGTTGCATGGCGGATGCTGAAGCGCTCGCGCAGCACGGTCTGGATCGATTCGATCGCATGATCCGGGGCAATGCCGTCGACGATCTGCGCGTGCAGTGTCGCGACACGATAGCCACCGGCCAGCTGCCAGACATGCACATGATGGATGTCGTGCACGCCGCTGGCTTCGCTGCGCAGAACGCCGCTGACGCGTTCCGCATCGACTCCGTCCGGCACGCCTTCGAGCAGGATATGTGCACATTTGCGCACCAGCCGCCAGGCGCTGCCGAGTATCAGCAGCGAGACGAGAACCGAGACGGCCGGATCGGACCACAGCCAGCCGTACCAGCGGATCAATAGCGCCGCGACGACCGCACCGAGCGAGCCGAACAGATCGCCCAGCACATGCAGGCGTGCGCTCGCGGTATTCAGATCGTCGTGATCGTGATCGGACAACACGAACAGCACGAAGGCATTGACCAGCAATCCGCCCAGCGCGACCACGAACATCGTGCCGGAAAGAATCGGCTGCGGATCGGACAGCCGCATCAGCGCCTCGACCACGATCCATGCGATGAGCACGAACTGGATCAGCGAATTGCTGTAGCCGACCAGCACCTCGAGCCGCGCATAGCCGAAGCTGCGGCGCGCGTCGGCCGGTCGCTGCGCGTAATGCACGCCGAGCCAGGCGAACAGCAGCGCAGCGGCATCGACCAGCATGTGGCCGGCGTCAGCCAGCAGCGCGAGCGATCCGGACAACCAGCCACCGATCGCCTCGCCGAGCAGCACGCACGCGGTCAGCGCGAACGCGATCAGCAGGCGGCGCTCGCGCACCTCGCCGGAATGCCCGTGTGCATCAGCGTGCGCGTGATGGTGGTGCGCGTGGGTCATCGGCGGCTTTCTGCGCTGGAGAGAGGGCGCATGCTAGGGAGCTCGCACGCGGTTACACAATCACGCGGTTGCAAAACTCCACGAACGCGCGCGCACGAAGCGTGCGTCAGTGCGAGCAGGCCGCGTTGTGCACGTGGCCGTGCGCGAGGCGCAGATTGGTCAGATGGGCGAGCGCAACCAAGGTGCCGCCGCAGGCAACGAGCAGCGCATGCCAGGGCGAACCGGTTTCCGACTCGACGATCATTCCGGCCAGCAGCAGGGTCAGTCCCGGCGCAAGAAACCAGAACGCGCGAAAACTCTGATGCCGACGAAAACCGGTGATCAGGGTTGTCAGTGCGAGCACGCTGGCGAAGGCGACGAAGCAACGCTCGAAGCGATGATCGGCCAGAAACCCGAGCCCGAGCGCCGGCAGCACAGCGACCACGAGCGGCAACAACGCGCAATGCACCGCGCACAGGGTCGAGGCCATCGCCCCGAAGCGATCGGCGAAGCGCGTGAATATTGATGGTGGCGGCGAGGGGGCGCTCATGAGGTCTCCGGCACACACGTTATAACATAACCTGGATGGGGCGCCGACGTCGACGCCACAAGGCCGGCGCTCGGCAAAAGGTTTTGTGGCATGACTTCCGACAGGGATTGTGCGGCATTTGGAAGTTATATTATAACATACCAACCATTCGCCCCAGAGAGCACCGCCCCACCATGAGAAAGAATGTCCTGGCACTGTGCATCGCCGCCGCCTTGGTGCACGCGACGTTTGCGGTCGCCGCTGCGACCGAGGTCGCGGACGCGAGCCCGGCGCCCGACGCCGCATCGACCGCGGCCGATCCGGCGGTTGCGGCGACCTCGCGCAATGCGAAGGCGAAGGCGAGCTCGGCGCAGACCACCGACACCACGCTCGGCACCATCAGCGTCGTCGGCAAACTCGACGAGGCACGCAATCAGTTGTCGCCGGACGTCGGCAGCAGCCAGTACGTATTCGATCGCAAGGCGATCGACGAACTGCCGCTGGGCTCGGCGACCTCGTTGAACCAGGTCCTGCTGCGCGCGCCGGGCGTCGTCGACGATTCCTACGGTCAATTGCATGTGCGCGGCGATCACGCCGACCTGCAATACCGCATCAACGGCGTGATCATCCCGGAAAGCATCAGCGGTTTCGGCCAGGCGCTGGATACGCGTCTGATCGACAATCTGTCCTTCCTCACCGGCGCGCTGCCGGCGCAGTACGGCTACCGCACTGCCGGCGTGGTCGACATCACGACGAAATCAGGCGCCGACGGCAAGAACACCGACAACGTCGGCGGCAGCGTCGGCCTGACCGCGGGTTCGTACGGCACCTGGAATCCGAGCGCCGAGCTTTACGGAAACAACGGGCCCTGGAGCGGCTTCGTCACCGCGAGCTATCTGCAGAACGATATCGGCATCGAGAATCCGACCGCATCGCGTGATGCGATCCACGATCACACGAACCAGTTCAAGGCGTTCGGCTACCTGTCCTATCTGCTCGACGATTCGGCACGCCTGAGCTTCATGTTCGGCGCGACCAACAACCGCTTCCAGATACCGAACAACCCGGATCAGGATCCGAGCTTCCAGCTCGGCGACATCGACAGCTTCGATTCGCGCACGCTCGACGAACGCCAGCAGGAACGCACGCGCTTCGGCGTGCTCGCGCTGCAGGGCATGCTCGGTGCGACGAACTACCAGGTTTCGCTCGGCCAGCGCTACACCAGCGTCAACTACCAGCCCGATCCGATCGGCGATCTCATGTTCAACGGCGTCGCCGGCACGATCGACCGCAGCAATCGCGCCGACACGCTGCAAGCGGATTTCTCGACGCCGTTCGGCGATTCCCACACCGTGCGCTACGGGCTTTACGTGAGCGACGAGCATCCGGTTTCCAACAGCAGTTCGACCGTGTTTCCGGCCGACGCGGACGGCAACCAGACCAGCACCACGCCGATCACGATCATCGACAACGCGGCGCACATCAATGCGCGCACCTACGGCGTCTATCTGCAGGACGAGTGGCAGCTGAGCGACAAGCTCACGCTCAACTACGGCGCACGTGGCGACAAGGTCGACGCGTATGTGCAGGAAGGCCAGATCAGCCCACGCCTCGGCCTGGTCTATCAAGCCACCGACAGCACCACGGTGCATGCCGGCTACGCGCGCTACTTCACTCCGCCGCCGGCCGAGCTGATTGCACAGACCGACATCGCGCTGTTCCAGGGCACGACGAATGCGCTGCCGACCAATGTCAACGCCGAAACCTTGTCGGAGCGCTCGAACTACTACGATGCAGGCGTCTCGCAGAAAGTCGGCAGCGATTTCACCGTCGGACTCGATGCCTACTATCGTCAGGTGCACAACCTGCTCGACGAAGGCCAGTTCGGTGCGGCGCTGATTTTTTCGCCGTTCAATTACGATCAGGGCAAGGTGCGCGGCGTCGAGTTCACCGCCAACTACGAACACGACGGCCTCTCGGCGTATTTCAATCTTTCGCAGAGTCGTGCCGAAGGCAAGGACGTCGTCACCGGCCAGTACAATTTCGATCCGGACGAACTCGCCTACATCGCGACGCACTGGGTCCATCTCGATCACGACCAGCGTCTCGCCTCGTCCGGCGGCGTCACCTACGACTGGAACGGCTGGCGCGTCGGTGCGGATTATCTCTACGGCTCCGGCCTGCGCGCCGACTTCGCGAACACCGCGCATCTGCCGCAGTACTACAACATCAATCTTTCGGTCGCGCACAAGTTCAGCGTGCCGACACTGGGCAATGTCGATGTGCGTCTGGCCGCGATCAACGTCACCGACCGCGTCTACGAACTGCGCGACGGTTCCGGCATCGGCGTCGGCGCGCCGCAGTTCGGACCGCGGCGCGGTCTGTATCTGGGTATCGAAGAAACCTTCTGAGGCAGAGTCGGCGGTCGGTCTGCAACGACCGACCGCCGAGCTTGCGCGCGCGCAAGCGTCGCACGCGGACATCGAAATCCCAGCCGCGGGCTGCTGTATAGCAGCATGACAAACCACCGCTGCCGCCGCATGCTGTAAACGTTTACATGCGGCTGGGGCGAGCACACCGTGAGCGCGACGATCAAGGATGTGGCGAAAGCCGCAGGCGTTTCGGTCGCGTCGGTGTCGCGTGCGCTGAACGGTCACGACAACGTGACCGCCGATACGCGCAAACGCATCCTGCATGCCGCGGACTCGCTGCGCTACATGCCGAACGGCGCCGCGCGCAGCCTGATCACGCGACGCACGCAGACGATCGGCGCGGTGTTGCCGGATCTGCATGGTGGATTCTTTTCCGAACTCATCCGCGGCATGGACGCTGCCGCGCGCGCGCGCGGTCTGCACCTGCTGGTGTCGAGCTCGCACGGCTCGGCCTCCGAAGTCGGCGTGGTGCTGCGTACCCTGCTCGGCCGCGTCGACGGCGTCTTGATCATGTCGCCGCATGCCGATGCGCACACGCTGGCGGCGAACCTGCCGAGCGCGCTGCCGAGCGTGCTGATGAATACGCGCATGCGCGGCAGTGCGTATCGCTCGTTGTCGATCGACAACCACGGCGGCGCGTATTCGATGATGCAGCACCTCGTGCGCGGCGGACATCGCCGCATCGCCTTCATCGGCGGACCGCAGCACAACTTCGATGCCGACGAGCGCCTGCGCGGCTACACCGATGCGATGGCGGCATTGTTGCCGAAGCAGGCAGCGAGGATTCTGCCCGGCGATTTCAGCGAGGAATCCGGCTATCGCGCCGGCGTCGCCGTAGCCGATCTCGATGCGCGCCCCGATGCGATCTTCGCCGCCAACGACATGATGGCCGTCGGCTGTCTGTTCGCGCTCGGCGAGCTTCGCATCCGCGTGCCGCAGGACATCGCCGTGGTCGGTTTCGACGACATCCCGATCGCGCGCTACGTCAATCCACCGCTGACCACGATGCGCGTGCGCATCGCCGACATGGGCCGCGACGCGCTCGATCAGCTCGCCGATGCGATCGACGGCGTCACGGCGACGCGCTCCAGACGTGAACTCGACTGCAGCCTGGTGATTCGTCAGTCGTGCGGATCCGGCGCGCGCGCCGATCGACACCGGGTATCCGACAACGTGCAAAAAAAGTAGCAATTTCCATATTTCCATTACCCTGGGGAGAAGCTCGATGAACGCAACTCGCACCCTGTATCCCGGCCGCAAGCTGCTCGCCTGCGCATTGGCGAGCTGCCTGTGTCTGGCCGCTCCCGCGGTGTTCGCACAGAGCACCAACGCAACCCTTCGCGGCCAGGCAACCGCCGGAGCGGACGTCACCGCGATGAACGTCGACACCGGCCTGGTCCGCCGCACCAAGGTCACGGCGGACGGCAGCTATACGCTGGCCGGTTTACCTCCCGGCACCTATCGCATCGACGCGGGACCGGGCACCGAGAAGACCGTGACCTTGACCGTGGCATCGACCGCGACCCTGGACCTCGCCGGAGCAGCGCCGGCCGCACCGAGCGGCGGTACCCAGCTCGAAGGCGTCGTGGTGACCGCGAATACGCTGGCCGAAGTAACGACTTCGGAAATCGGCGACACCATTTCTCAACGCCAGATCACCACGATTCCGGCGGTCACGCGCAACTTCCTCGAATTCGCCGACACCGTGCCGGGCATGGCCTTCATCCGCGATCCCTCGACCGGCTCCACGCGACTGCAGGGCGGCGCGCAATCGGGCAGCAGCACGAACGTCTTCATCGACGGCGTCGGCCAGAAAAACTATGTCCTGCAAGGTGGCATTTCCGGGCAGGATTCCAGCCGCGGCAATCCGTTTCCGCAGCTCGGCATCGGCGAGTACAAGGTCATCACGCAGAACTACAAGGCCGAATACGACCAGCTCAGCAGCGCCGCCGTCACTGCGGTGACCAAGTCCGGCACCAACGAATTCCACGGCGAGGTGTTCGGCAACTACAGCAGCAATACCTGGCGCTCGCCGACACCGGCCGAGCTTTCCGTCGGCAAGAAACTCGATACCGAAGATCAGGAATACGGTCTCGCCATCGGCGGCCCGATCCTGAAGGACCAGGCGCATTTCTTCTTCACCTACGAAGGCAAGGACTTCGTGACGCCGGTCGCGGTCGTTCCGGGCGAACCGTTGCCCGGCCCGCTGCCGCCAGCGCTGAGCGCGGACTACGGCCCGGCCGGCGTGCCGTTTCACGAGGACCTGTATTTCGGCAAGCTCGACTGGGAACCGACCGATCGCGACCTCGTCGAGCTGACCGGCAAGTATCGCGAGGAAGCGCAACGCGACAACGTCGGCGGACAGCAGGCCGCATCGTTCGGCACCGACATCTTGAACAACGAAAAACGCCTCGACCTGCGCTGGCAGCACAGCGCCGAACGCTGGTTGAACGATGCGCACATCACCTGGGAAGACGCCGAGTTCGGTCCGCGTCCGCTCAACAATGGTTTTTCGCTGATCTATACCGATCCGGCGGCCAACGACAGGGTGCTGCTGCAGACCGGCGCCGGTGCGAACTTCCAGAACAAGGGACAGAAAGGACCGTCGCTGCAGGACGACTTCAGCCTGACCGACCTGCACTGGAACGGCGACCATCTCGTCAAGATGGGTTTCAAGTACAAGCAGGTCAAACTCAGCACGCAGGAAATCAATCCGGCCAATCCGCAGTTCTTCTACGACGTGACCGCGGACGGCGTCAGCGCGACGCCGTGGAAGGCGTTCTTCGGCGTGCCGCTCGGCGGCATCGGCAACGGCACGGCCGAGTCGAGCAACAAGCAGTTCGGCATCTATCTGCAGGACGACTGGGCGGTCAACGACAAGTTGATACTCAATCTCGGTGTCCGTTGGGACTACGAGGAAACCCCTTCCTATCTCGACTACGTGACGCCGGCCGATGTCGCCTCCGCCCTGCGCGGCTGGTCGAACATCAACAATCCGAACTCCGGCATCAACATCAACGATTACATCAGCAACGGCCACAATCGCAACGCGCAGAAGGACGAGTTTCAACCGCGACTCGGTTTCTCCTACGATCTCAACGCAGACCAGGAACACGTCTTCATCGGCGGGCTCGGCCGTTCCTACGATCGCGACAGCTTCGACTACCTGCAGCTGGAGCGCTCGAAGTCGACCTTCCCGTCGTACAACGTGTTCTTCGATTCGCCCAATCACCCGAACAACTGCACCGGCAGCGCAACCTGCTATCCCTTCGATCCGAGCTTCATGAATTACGCCTACCTGCAGTCGCTGGTTTCCTCGACCGGCGCGGGCCGCGAAATCGATCTGCTCAACAACAATCTGAAGGTGCCGTATTCGGACCAGGCCAGCATCGGCATGCGCAACAGGATCGGTCAATGGAGCAGCAGCGTGGTGATCTCGCGCATCGTCAGCAAGGACGGCTTCGCCTTCGTCCTCGGCAATCGCCAGCCGGACGGATCGTTCTTCAACGACACGCCGACCGATCACGGATCGCCCTACGGACAGCAGATTCCCGGCTTCGGCAGCCTGATCCTCGGCAAGAACGGACTCGAGACGCGCAGCAACTCGCTGTTGCTGTCGCTCGAAAAACCGTACACGAAGGAATCGGGCTGGTACGCGACGATCGCCTACACCTACACCGATGCCAAGGAAAATCGCAAGTTCAACGAACACTATGCGCTGGATGAGCCGGACATCACCGATTACCCGTGGCTGCAGTCGTACGGCGTTTCCAAACACCGCCTGGTCGCGGCGGCGAGCATCGATGGTCCCTGGGGCGTGACATACTCGGGGAAGCTCGTTCTGTCGACGCCGAAGCCGGTCTCCGAATTCGCCAACTACGGACAGAACGGTCCCGGCGTGCCGGTCGCCGTCGGCGCACCCGGCGCAAGTTTCCTGTTCGGCGGGCCGATCTTCGGAACGCGCGAAATCGATCTTGCCGCCAACAAGGACATCGACCTCACCGGCGGCATCACGATGTACATCCGCGGCGATCTGCTCAACGTATTCAACTTCAAGAACTACTCCGACTACTCGAGCAACTTCGGCAGCGGCGGCGTCTACAATCCGAATGTCGTGATCAACAAGGCCGGCAACATGTTCACCACACCGCGTACCTTCAAGCTCACGATGGGCGTAAGGTTCTGATCCGGACATGCAGGACGTGCCGGCAAATGCTGCCGCCGACACGTCCCGCATCCACGGCCGCGTCGCGATCGATCGCCGATCGCGCGCGCACTCCGGATGGAAATCGTTCCATCCGGCCACGTCAGGTTCATTTCGATCGCAGACAATAAGACTGGTGTCTTTCCGCCTCAGCGAACCGGCATCGCGCATCGCCGTCCTCTTTCTTGCCCTGGCCGTCCTCGCGCTGGGCGCCTGCCATCGCGAGGAACCGGCGCCGCCGCGTGCCACCGTCACGCCGCTGCTGCGTCCGCCGCTGACGCCGCTGTTCGATGATCTGGAAAAACGCACCTTCGATTATTTCTGGGACACGGCCGATCCGGACAACGGCCTGATCCCCGACCGCTATCCGTTCACCGAACCGTTTTCCAGCATCGCCGCGATCGGCTTCGGCCTGACCGCCTACGGCATCGGCGTCGAGCGCGGCTACATCACACGCGAACAGGCGGCGCAGCGCACGTTGCTCACCCTGCGCACACTCGAAGGCCTGCCGCAGGGTTCGCGCAACGACGGCATGGCCGGCTATCGCGGCTTCTACTACCACTTCCTCAACATGCAGACCGGCGCCCGTTTCGCCGACTGGGTCGAGCTGTCGTCGGTGGACACCTCGCTGCTGCTCGGCGGCGTGCTGTTCGCGCAGTCGTATTTCGATCAGGACGGCGCGGACGAAACCGAAATCCGGCATCTGGCCGACACCATCTATCGCCGCGTCGAATGGCCGTGGATGCAGGCACGCGCGCCGCTGATCGCGATGGGCTGGTATCCGAAACAGGGTTACATCCCGTACGACTGGGAAGGCTACAACGAGGGCATGCTGGTCTACATTCTCGCGCTCGGCAGCCCGACCCAGGCAGTCGGCACCGATGCGTGGACGGCGTGGACGAAAAGCTACACGCGCGCCTGGGGCACCTTCCAGGAACAGGAATACCTGGGTTTCGCGCCGCTGTTCGGACATCAGTATTCGCACGTGTGGATCGACTACCGCGGCATCCGCGATGCCTACATGCGCGAACGCGGCTTCGATTATTTCGAGAACAGCCGGCGCGCGACGTATGCGCAACGCGCGTACGCGATCGCCAACCCGATGGGCTGGAAACTCTACGGCGAAAACATCTGGGGCCTCACCGCGAGCGACGGCCCGCAAGGCGCGAACCTCGACTACGACGGCGGCCTGCGCGAATTCCGCCACTACTCCGCGCGCGGCGCAGGCCTGGCCGATGCGTTCGACGACGGCACCATCGCACCGACCGCCGCTGCCGCCTCGCTGCCGTTCGCGCCCGAAATCGTGATACCGGCGGTGGAGGAAATGCACAAGCTCTACGGCAACGACATCTATTCCAAGTACGGTTTCCTCGACGCGTTCAATCCGAGCTTCACCTACGATGTGCCCCTGAAAACCGGACACCTCGTCGCCGGCTTCGGCTGGGTCGCCAGCGACTATATCGGCATCGACCAGGGACCGATCATCACGATGATCGAAAACTACCGCGACGATTTCGTCTGGAACGTGATGAAGAAGAATCCCTACATCCGCAAGGGATTGCAGCGCGCCGGTTTCACCGGCGGCTGGCTGAGCGAGACGGTCGACGCGCCGCCACCTGCCAAGAAGCGTCCCGCGAAGTGAACGCGCCGTCGTCGATCCGGGAAAAAAGCCCTGTTTTCGAGGGGTTTTCAAGCCGGCCGAGACCGCGCGTTCGCATGTTCGTTTTTCTTGTCGTGTGTTCGCTGGCGTTCCTGTCGATATCGAGCTGCAGCAAATCCAGCGCACCCGTCACCGTGCTGAAATTCTGGGCGATCGGTCGCGAAGCGGAAGTCGTGCCGACCCTGCTCGCCGACTTCGAACGCGCACACCCCGGCATCCGCGTCGAGGTGCAGCCGCTGCCGGCGACCGCCGCGCATGAAAAACTGCTGACCGCATTTGCCGGCGACGCGCTGCCGGACATCGGCCAGATCGGCAACACCTGGATTCCGGAACTTGCGACGCTCGGCGCGGTGCAGCCGCTGCAATCACGCGTGGCCGCCTCCAGCGTAATCCGCCAGGACGATTATTTTTCCGGCATCTGGGACACCAACGTCATCGACGGCGGTTTGTACGGCGTGCCGTGGTATGTCGATACGCGTCTGCTGTTCTATCGCAAGGACCTGCTCGCGCAAGCCGGCTTTGCGGAACCGCCGCGCGACTGGGCCGAATGGAAACGTGCGCTCGCTGCGATCAAGACGAACGTCGGACCGCAGAAATATTCGATCCTGCTGCCACTCAACGAGTACGAACCCCTGCTCAATCTCGGCGTGCAGTCGAGCGACCCGCTGCTGCGCGACGACGACACGCGCGGCAATTTCGAAAGTCCCGGCTTTCGCCGCGCGTTCGATTTCTACATCGACATGTTCAAGCAAGGCTGGGCGCCGCCGATGAGCGCGACGCAGATTTCCAATGTCTGGGACGAGTTCGCGAAAGGCTTCTACACCTTCTACATCACCGGCCCCTGGAATGTCGGCGAATTCCAGCTGCGCCTGCCGGCGCGTCTGAAGAATGATTGGGCCACCGCGCCGCTGCCGGGCCCGGACGGCCCCGGCGCGGCCATCGGCGGTGGCAGCAGTCTCGTGCTGTTCAAGCACTCGGCGCATCCGGACGAAGTCTGGCAACTGATTGAATTCCTGTCGGCGCCGGAGCAGCAGCAGCGCTTTCATCAACTCTGCGGTGATCTGCCGCCGCGGCGCAGTTCGTGGGACAGCGCCGCGCTCGCGGACGATCCGTACGCGAAAGCGTTTCGCGATCAGCTCGAACGCGTCAAGCCGGCGCCGAAGGTGCCGGAATGGGAGCGCATCGCGCAGGAACTGCGCCTCGCCACCGAGCGTGTCGTGCGCGGCGGCGAAGCGACCGACGTGGTGCTGCGCGAACTCGATGCGCGTGCCGACACGATTCTGGAAAAGCGTCGCTGGATGCTGGCGCGGGCGGCCACCCGATGAGGTTTCGCGCATGAACGAACGTCGCGCCGCCTGGCTGTTCACCGCGCCCGCGCTGATCGTGATCGGTGCATTCTTCTTCGTGCCGGTGCTCGCGGCGCTCGCGCTGAGCCTGACCGATTTCGATCTGTACGCGCTCGCCGATCTGCGCAACCTGCGCTTCGTCGGGCTCGGCAATTATGTCGACATCCTGCAGACGCCGCTGTTCTGGAAATCGCTGCTCAACACGCTCTACTTCGTCGGCGTCGGCGTGCCGCTGTCGATTGCCGCGTCGCTCGGCGCAGCTCTCCTGCTCGATTCGAAACTGGCGCGTTTCAAGGGATTTTTCCGCACCGCCCTGTTCGCACCGGTGGTCACCACGGTGGTCGCGGTGGCGGTGATCTGGCGTTATCTGCTGCACACGCGCTACGGGCTGATCAACTACACGCTGGGTCATTTCGGCATCGCGCCGATCGACTGGCTCGGCGATCCGCACTGGTCGATGCCGTCGATCATCCTGTTCGCGGTGTGGAAGAATTTCGGCTACAACATGATCATCCTGATTGCCGCGCTGCAGAGCATTCCGGCCGATCTCTACGAAGCCGCACGCATCGATGGCGCTTCGCTCGCGCAGCAGTTCCGCCACATCACCCTACCGATGCTGCGGCCTGCCCTGCTGCTGGTTTCGATCATCACGGTCTCGGGGTATTTCCAGCTGTTCGCCGAGCCGTATGTGATGACCCAGGGCGATCCGCTGCAGAGCACGGTCAGCGTGCTGTATTTCATGTATCAGGAAGGCTTCCAGTGGTGGAGCCTCGGGCGCGCGTCGGCGATCGCGTTCCTGTTGTTCGCGCTGATTCTCGGCGTCAGCAGTGTGCTGCTGCGGCTCAGCCGCCGGGGTGAGATCGAATGAAGAACTCGCTGCTGCAGAAGGCGATCGTCAACGGCCTGCTGATCGCGGCAGCCGCGATCACGCTGTTCCCGCTGGCCTGGATGTTGTCGGTATCGTTCATGGCGCGCGGCGAAGCGAGCACGTTTCCGCCACCGCTGCTGCCGGCGCATGCAACCTTGGCCAACTATCACGAATTATTCGAACGCGCCGGCATGGGCCGCTATCTGCTCAACAGCGTGCTGATCGCCACCGCGCTCACGCTGTTCTCGTTGCTGCTCAATCTTGCAGCCGGTTATGCGTTCGCCAAGCTGCGCTTTCGCGGGCGTGATCGTCTGTTCCAGGGACTGCTGAGTGCGCTGGTGATTCCGGCCCAGGTCGCGATGATTCCGCTGTTCCTGATCATGAAGTGGCTCGGCCTCGTCAACAGTTACGGCGGCGTGATCGTGCCGGCGCTGGCCGGCGTATTCGGTATCTTTCTGGTGCGCCAGTACGCGCGGTCGATTCCGGACGACCTGCTCGAAGCCGCGCGCATCGACGGCGCCGGCGAGCTGCGCATCTTCGCGACGATGGTGCTGCCCTTGCTGAAACCGATCGTGGTGACGCTCGCGATTTTCACCTTCCTCGCGAGCTGGAACGATTTCATGTGGCCGCTGATCGTGCTCAGCGATCAGGCCTGGCAGACCGCGCCGGTCGCGCTCGCCGGCCTCTCGCGCGAACACGTGCAGGACAACGAGCTGATGATGGCCGGCTCGGTGGTCACGATCCTGCCGGTGCTGCTGCTGCTTCTCGCGCTGCAACGGCACTACATCGAGGGCTTGTTGCTCGGGAGCGTGAAGGGGTGATTGCGAAGGTCGCTCTTTGCGTCTGGACCTGGTTCGTCGCATGCGCAGTTCTTGTCGCGACGGCAACGCCCGCGTTTGCATCGCCGACGGCTGCAGATCCGTATCGCGCACTCGACGATTCCGCTGCTGCTTCAGCCTGGCAAGCCGCCGCATCCGACCAGGTCGAAGCGACGCTGCGCCACGACGGCGACGCCGTCTGCCTCGACTTCGATTTCCACGGCGTCTCCGGCTACGCCGCGCTTCGACGCAGGCTGCCGATCGATTATCCGGCCAACTACGAATTCTCGTTCCGCGTTCGCGGCGATGCGCCGGACAACGCGCTGCAATTCAAGCTGGCCGATGCGAAAGGCGAAAATGTCTGGTGGGTCAATCGTCCCGATTTCGTATTTCCGCACGATTGGCAGCAGCAGCGTTACAGGAAACGCCAGATCGATTTCGCCTGGGGCCCGACCACCGACAAGACCCTGCGTCACAGCGACACGATCGAGTTCACCCTGTACGCCGGCAAGGGCGGTCGCGGTTCGGTGTGCTTCGACAGCCTCGGCATGCGCGAACTTCCGTTGCCGCCGGCGACCTGGCCGCGACCGCTCGCTCACGCGTCATCGGAGCGTGCCGATGCACGCGCCGCGAACGCGGTCGACGGTGACGCCAACACCGCCTGGCGCAGCGATCCGCAGCGTGGCGCGCAACAGACGCTCACGCTCGACTTCGGCAGCGAACGCGAATTCGGCGGCGTCGTGCTGCATTGGGCCGATGCGGCGTTCGCTTCCGATTACGACGTCGAACTTTCCAGCGACGAAAAAACCTGGCGCCGTGTGCGCAGCGTGCATGACGGCAACGGCGGTATCGATCCGCTGTATCTGCCCGAATCATCGGCGCGCTATCTGCGCCTGTCGCTGCATGCAGGCCCGAGCGCAAGCTACGCGCTCGCCGACGTCGACATCAAGGATCTCGCCTTCGGTGCATCGGCGAATGCGTTCTTCGCCGAACTCGCCAAGAAGTCGCCACGCGGTTTCTATCCGCGCGGCTTCTACAACGAACAAACCTACTGGACGCTCGTCGGCACCGACGGCGGCCACGAAACCGGCCTGCTCTCCGAAGACGGCGCCCTCGAAGTCGCCCGCGGCGGTTTCTCGGTGGAACCTTTCCTGATCGACGAAAAAGGTCATCTCGCAAGCTGGGCCGATGTCGCGATTGATCACCACCTGCAGGATGACTACCTGCCGATCCCGAGCGTGGTGTGGCAACTCGACGGACTTCGATTGACGACGACGGCGTTCGCGGACAAGCGCGCGGACGGCGCGCAGTTGATCGCGAGCTACACGCTTGAAAACAGCTCCAATCGAGCGCGCACGCTGACCCTTGCGCTCGCCGTGCAACCGTTCCAGGTCAATCCTTCCGTGCAGTTTCTGAGCACGCCCGGTGGCGTCAGCCCGATACACAGCCTGGCCTGGGACGGCCGCGCGGTGGCGGTGGACGGCAAGCCGCGCGTATTCGCACTCGACCCGCCGTCGTCGTTCGAGGCCAGCCGTTTCGATGCAGGCATGATCGTCGAGCAGCTCGACACGCGTGGCCGCGCCCTGCAAACCGATTCGACGCCGCCATCGGCCTTGCCCGCGTGGACGCAGATCAAGGCGCGGCGCATGCTCGGCGGTATTCAAGCCGGCGCGACGCCGGTGCGCGATGAAACGGGACTTGCGTCCGGCGCCCTGCTCTATCGCATCGAACTCGCGCCGCGCTCGAGCCGCACCTTGGCCCTGGCGATTCCACTGGAAGGAAATTTTCATCCGCCCGCGGACGGCGGCACCGCGCTGCAGACCCGGCGCGCGGCAGTCGCTGCCGACTGGCACGCGCGGCTGGACGGCGTCGGTCTGCATCTGCCTGCCGTGGCGCAGCCGCTCGCCGATACCTTGCGCACCGCGCTCGCGCATATCCTGATCAATCGCGACGGCGCCGCGATCCGGCCCGGCACGCGCTCGTATGCGCGCTCGTGGATTCGCGACGGCGCGATGATGTCCGAAGCGCTGCTGCGCCTCGGTCGCGCCGATGCCGCGCGTGATTACCTGACGTGGTATGCCCCGTACCAGTTCAAGAATGGAAAAGTACCGTGCTGCGTCGATCAGCGCGGCGCCGATCCGGTGCCGGAAAACGACAGCCACGGCGAACTGATCCACCTGGTCGACGAGGTCTACCGCTACGGCGGCGACAAGGCCCTGCTCGGCGCGATGTGGCCGCACGTCGATGCCGCAACGCGCTACATGGACACGCTGCGCGCGAGCGAACGCACGCCGCAGAACCAGTCCGCCGAACGTTCGGCGTTGTACGGATTGATGCCGGCATCCATCAGCCACGAAGGCTACTCGGCAAAACCGATGCATTCGTACTGGGACGACTTCTGGGCACTCACCGGCTACAAGAATGCAGTCGACATCGCGACCACACTTGGCAAGGCCGACGATGCGAAGCGCCTGGCCGCCTCGCGCGACGAATTCCGCAGCGATCTGTACGCCTCGATTCGCGCCGCCGTTGCCGCTCACCACATCGACTATCTGCCCGGCGCCGCCGAACTTGGCGACTTCGACGCCACCTCCACCACGATCGCGCTGTCGCCTGCAGGCGAACAGGCGAGCCTGCCGCAGGACCTGCTGCACAACACGTTCGAGCGCTACTGGACCACCTTCGAGCAACGCCGCAACGGCGCGCCGTGGAAGGACTACACGCCTTACGAATGGCGTACGGTAAGCAGCTTCGTGCGGCTCGGCTGGCGCGAACGCGCTCAGACCGCGATCGCGTTCTTCATGCACGATCGTCGTCCGGCCGGCTGGAACCAGTGGGCCGAAGTCGTCGGCCGCGACGCGCGCGAATCGCGCTTCATCGGCGACATGCCGCACGGCTGGGTCGCCTCCGATTTCATCCGCTCCGCGCTCGATCTGTTCGCCTGTGAACGCGCCGCCGATCAGGCGCTGGTGCTCGCCGCCGGTGTTCCTTCCGCATGGCTCGAAGGCGACGGCATCGCCATCGAAAACCTGCGCACGCCGTACGGCAAACTCGGCTATGCGCTGAAGCGCGACGGCAATACGCTGCGACTGAAAATCGACGCGACCGGAAGCGCGCTTCCGCCGGGTGGATTCGTGTTCGCAGGGCCAGGCCTTGCCGCATCCGGCACGGCCTTGCTCAACGGCCGCAAGCTGCCCTGGCTCGGCGGCGAGGTACGCATCCGTGAACTGCCGGCCGAGCTGATCATCGACAGCGGCGGCGGCCAATCCGCGACGCACGAATGAAGCCAGGCTTGATCGAACTGACTCGACGGAACTGACCCGATGGACCTGAAAAGCGGCTACCCGTTCTGGATCGTCAAGAACGGACTCCTGAATTCTTTCCCGGCGCTGCGCGAGAACATCGATTGCGATGTGCTGGTGGTCGGTGCCGGCATCACCGGCGCGCTGATCGCCTGGCATCTGCAGCGCGACGGCCACAAGGTCTGTGTGATCGATCGCCGCGAAGCAGGCTGGGGCAGCACCTCGGCCAGCACCGCGCTGCTGCAGTACGAGATCGACACCGAGATGCAGGATCTCGTCGAGCGCTACGGCGAAGCCGATGCGGTGCTCGCCTACACCGCCTGCGCCGATGCGATCGGCAAACTGCAGCACATCGCGCGGCGCTTTCGCGGCATCGATTTCCAGCCGATGCGAAGTCTCTACTACGCCAGCCGCTGGTATCACCGCTCGCGTCTGCTCGCCGAAGGCGCGCTGCGGCGCAAGCATGGTTTCAAGCTGCGCGTGCTGGATGCGGACGCGCTGGAAAAGGAATTTGGCATCGACGCGCCGGTTGCGCTGCTGACCGCGCTCGCTGCGGAAACCGATCCTTACCAGATGGCGCATCGGCTGCTCGTCGATGTCGTGCGCAATGGCGGGCGCGTGTTCGATCGCACCGCGATGAGCGCGTTCACGCCGCGCCGCAGCGACGTGCTGGTGAAGACCGACGGCGACGCGCGCATCCGTGCGCGTCAGCTGATACTCGCATCGGGCTACGAGACCCAGCAGCATCTCGACGAAAAAATCGCCAGCAATCGCAGCAGCTATGCCTTCGTCACCGATCCCGTCGAGGCCGGCCTCGGTCCGCTGCAGAATTGCCTGGTGTGGGAATCCGCGCGGCCGTATCTGTATGTGCGGCGTACCGGAGACGGCCGCCTGCTGGTCGGCGGCGAAGACGACGCGATCGACATTCCGCTGCGACGCGACGCTGCGGTGTTGCGCAAATCGGCAAAATTGCAGAAGAAGATTTCTGCACTTTTCCCGCAGCTCGAGATCGAACCGGCATTTGCCTGGGCCGGCACCTTCGCCGAAACCGAAGACGGCCTGCCGTTCTTCGGCCCGCATGCGCAGCATGGACCGCGCGTGCATTTCGCGATGGCCTACGGCGGCAACGGCATCACCTACAGCCTGATCGGTGCCGAGCTGCTGCGCGAGCGCATCGCCGGCCGTTCGCATGCCTGCAGCGAACTGTTCTCGTTCGATCGATTGCGCCGGATGTAGAACGCCGCCGAACCGCGAGCACGCTCACGCAGCGGCGAGCGTGCTCGCCTGCTGCGCGGACGCGCGCACGGCGGCGAAATCGCCGGCCTCGATCCACTCGCGCGCAACCATCCACGAGCCGCCGATCGCGACCACATTGCGTTCGGCCAGATATGCCGCCGCGTCGGCTTCGCGGATGCCGCCGGTCGGACACAGCAGCAGATCCGCCAGCGGCCCCTGCAGCGCGCGAATCAAGGCAAGTCCGCCGATCGCCGCGGCAGGAAATAGTTTCGCCACGCGAAAACCCAGCGCCGCCAGTGCGAGCAGTTCGCTCGGCGTCGCCGCACCCGGCACCACCGGCAGACCACATCCGGCCAGCGCGGTCGCGAGTGCCGGCGGCGTACCCGGCGTCACCAGAAATGCCGCGCCGGCTGCACGCGCCGCATCGATCTGCGCTGCATTCAGCACGGTGCCGGCGCCGAGCGCGATGTCCGGAACCTCGCGCCGGATCGCCGCGATCGCAGCGAGCGCCGCCGGCGTGCGCAGGGTCACCTCGATCGCACTGAGGCCGCCTTCGAGCAGCGCACGCGCGGTCGCCACGCCCTGCTCCGCGCTGTCGACGGTGACGACCGGCAGGATGCGTGTCTTGCGCAGCAAGGCCAGCGCAGCGCGCTGGGTATTTTCCAGATCGGGAAAGGTGGAAGAGTTCATCATGCATCCTTTGCCTCGAATGGCGCGAAGGCAGCGAGGCCGCCGACGTCGTATTCGCTTTCGGTGATCTGCTTGTGTGCATCGGCAATGGCCGATGACGCGAACTTCGGACCGCAGGAAATCGACAGCGCGCCTTCGTCGGCCGGACCGACATCGGCACGGTTGTAGCCGAACAGCGCACGCCCGTTGTCGTGTCCGGCGGGCGCGCTGTTCGCCGCGGGCCGGCGCGCGTTCCACGCCGCCGCATCGACGCGCACTTCGAGCACGCCGCGCTCGCAGTCGAGCACGAGCGCATCGCCATCGCGCACGCAGGCGATGGCGCCGCCGGTGGCCGCTTCCGGCGTCACGTGGATCGCCGACGGCACCTTGCCCGAGGCACCGGACAAACGTCCGTCGGTGACCAGGGCCACATGGCGGCCCTGGTTCTGCAGCATGCCGAGCAGCGGCATCAGGTTGTGCATTTCCGGCATGCCGTTCGCACGCGGCCCCTGGTAACGCACGACCGCGATGAAATCGCGCGGCAAGCTGCCAGCCTTGTGGCGCGCGCGTAGTTCAGCAGGATCGTCGACCACGACCGCCGGCGCTTCGACGCGCCGATGCTGCGGCTTGACCGCGGAGACTTTCGCGAGCGCCGAGCCGAGCGTGCCGCGAACCAGACGCAGGCCGCCGGTCGCCTCGAATGGATCGGAAGCCGGACGCAACACCGCGGTGTCGAGACTGCTCGCCGCCGCATCAACGTAGACGAGTTCGCTCTCACGCAGACGCGGCTCGCGCGCATAGTCGCGCATGCCGCCCGGCGCGATCGTCGCGAGCTCGAACAGCAGGCCCGCATCGAGCAGTTCGCGCAGCAGGAACGCGGTGCCGCCGGCGGCGTGGAAGTGATTCACATCGGCGTCGCCGTTCGGATAGATGCGTGCGAGCAGCGGCACGACCTCGGCGAGCAGATCGAAATCTTCCCATGTCACGCGCAGGCCCGCCGCGCGCGCGATCGCGACGAGATGGATCGTGTGATTGGTCGAGCCGCCGGTTGCGAGCAGGGCAACGATCGCATTGACGATGGCGCGCTCGTCGACGAGTTCGCCGATCGGCCGATGGTGTTCGCCGAGCGCCGTGATCGCCGCCGCGCGCACGGTTGCCGCATGCGTCAGCGCATCGCGCAGCGGCGTGCCCGGATTGACGAAGGAGGAACCGGGAAGCTGCAGCCCCATCGCTTCGAGCAGGATCTGGTTCGAGTTCGCGGTGCCGTAGAACGTGCACGTGCCCGGCGCGTGGTACGAGGCCGCTTCGGTTTCGAGCAGTTCCTCGCGCGTCGCCTGGCCTGCAGCGAAACGCTCGCGCACTTCGGCTTTCGCCTTGTTCGGAAGTCCCGACGGCATCGGCCCGGCCGGCACGAACACGAACGGCAGATGCCCGAACGCGAGCGCGCCGATCAGCAATCCCGGCACGATCTTGTCGCACACGCCGAGGCACAACGCCGCGTCGAACATGTCGTGCGACAACGCGATCGCGGTCGCCTGCGCAATCACGTCGCGCGAGAACAACGAGAGCTCCATGCCGACGCGACCCTGCGTCACGCCATCGCACATCGCCGGCACGCCGCCCGCCACCTGCGCCGTGGCGCCGACGCTGCGCGCGGACTGCTTGATCCGATCCGGATAGGTTTCAAAGGGCTGATGAGCGGACAGCATGTCGTTGAACGCGGTGACGATGCCGAGGTTCGGCGCGACCGCTGCCTTCAACGCGTGCTTGTCGTCCGCTCCGCACGCGGCAAACCCGTGCGCGAGATTGCCGCAGGAAAGATGCGAACGATTCGGCCCGCGCGTTCGCGCAGCTTCGATCAGATCGAGATAGGCGCGACGGCTCGCGCGACTGCGTTCGCGGATGCGCGCGGCGACTTCTTCGATGCGGGGATGCAGGGGCATATTTTTTTCCTGCGCTCAGGGACACCAATGCACGAGCAGCGCTGCACCGGGCAGATCGATCGCCGCGCGGATCGGCATTTCGCGCGCATCTCCAGCCTGCAGCGCGTGTTCGAACACGGCGCGCTTGCCCGCGCCGCGAATGAGCAGGAGCCGCTGCGTGGATTGAGCCAGGCCATGCGGCGTCAGACTGATCCGATGCGGATAGGCGCCGGCCACCTTGCAACCGCTCGCGTCGATGGCGGCGTAGGGTTCGGTGCTCGCAAACGCCGCAGCCAGATTGAGCGCGCCCGGAAACAGCGATGCGGTATGTCCGTCGTCGCCCATGCCGAGCACCACGATCAGGCGCCTGCGCTGCTTCTGCGTATCTTCTCTGGATGCGTTTTCGACGAAGAGGGATTCCCGTGCGCGCCAACGTGTGTTCGCTGCACGCACCGCGTCTTCGATCGATTGCCGCGGGCCACGCAGCAACTCGAAGCGCGCCGCGGCCGCGGCGTTCTGCAGCAGCGTTTCGCGAATCAAGCGTGCATTGCTACCCTGCGCATCCGGCTCCACATCGCGGTCGTCGACGAGTCCGACGACGACGCGCGACCAGTCGAGTTCGCCTGCAGCGAGGCGCTGGTAAACCGGCGCCGGCGTGGTGCCGCCGGAGAGCAGCAGATGGACCTCGCCGCCGCCATCGAGCGCCGCGCGCAGCGCAGTTGTAATGGCTGTCGCAGCGGCGTCGATCCATGCCGCTTCGTCGGTACTGGCGTTCCAGTCGATGCGCGAGAAACGCGGCAATGAAGCATCCAGATCCGTCGAAGACATGTTCAATGCTCCGCTGACGGCACAGAACCGTCGATGCGTTCGCGTTGTGCACGCGCATCCGCGACGGCACAGGCCGCGGCGCCGAGCAGGCCCGCATCCGGATGCAGGATCGCCAACGTCGGCACCTGCTTCATCGCATCGACGAAGCGTCCCTTGTCCTCGAAACGGCGCCGGAATCCGCCGCGTTCGATCCACGGCAACAGCAGCGGCGTGAGTCCACCGGCAAGATAAGCGCCGTTCCAGGCGCCGAACGCGAGCACGAAATCGCCGGCGACGGAGCCGAGAATTTCGCAGAACACTTCGACCGCGCGCACGCAGGTCGGATCACTCGCATCGGTGGCTCGCCGCGTGATCTCCTCCGGGATCAGGCGTTCCTCGAAGGTGCCGTGGATCGCACCGAGCGCTTCGTGCAGATTGGACAGGCCGCTGCCGCACAGCAGTCGCTCGTTGGAGACGCGGCCGAAACGTGCGGCCAGCCGGCGCAGGATTTCGATTTCTTCCTCGGTGCGCGGCGCGAAGCTGGCATGACCGCCTTCGGTTTCGAGTGCGGAAGCGCGTCCCTCGCGCAGCAGCAGCGCACCGACGCCGAGTCCGGTGCCGGGTCCGATCAGCGCAAACGTGTGCGCGCTCATGCCATCGAGCGACGGTGCGGCGGCGGCGCCGATGCTGCACACATCGTTTGTGCCGAGCAGCGGAACGCACATGCTCATCGCCGCGAAATCATTGACGAAGTGTGCCGCCGAAAGCGCGAGCTCGGCGCGCACGCGTTCGCGCGAGACGGTCCAGGAATGATTGGTGACCTGCACCTCGCCATCGCGCACCTGGCCGGCAAACGCGAACACGCCGCGGCGCGGCTCTGCACCGCTGTCGCCGAGATAGGCCAGCGCGGCATCGGTGAACGTCGCGAAATCGGCGACGCGATAACGCCGGATGCTGGCACCGATCAAGGGCAGTGCGCTCGCGGTGTCGGCCAGCGCGAAGCGCACATTGGTGCCGCCGACATCGGCCAGCAGCACGTTTGCTTCGGGCGCGAGCGCGCTCAAGGCGTACCCCGGCGTTCACGCTGCGAACTTGCGGCGCGCGTCGGTGCCTGCGGAAGAAACGCGGCCGCAGCGGCCGGGCCCCACGAGCCGGCCATGTACGGCGTGATCGGCGTTTCCGCCTCGCGCCACGCGGCGATGATGCTGTCGATCCAGGTCCACGCCGCTTCGACTTCGTCGCTGCGCACGAACAGGGTGGAATTACCGTTCAAGGCATCGAGCAGAAGACGCTCGTAGGCGATGCGCCGCTGCACAGTCGGCATCGACAGATCAAGTGGCAGCGACTGCAATTCCAGCGCGCCCCATTCCGGTCCGGCCAGGCTGCTCATCAATTCCAGCTCGACGTTTTCCTGCGGCTGCAGGCGCAGCACGAGACGATCCGGGGTCGCCTTCTCGCGCTTGGGTTTCTCGAACAGCCAGTGGGATGTCGGACGGAACGTGACCACCACCTGGGTGACGCGCTCGCCGAGGCGCTTGCCGGTGCACAGGCGGAATGGCACGCCGGCCCAGCGCCAGTTGTCGATCGACGCGCGCAGCGCGACGAAGGTCTCGACCGGCTCGCGGCCCTGCACCGAACGCAGATCGAATCCCTTCACCGGCTCGCCATCGACCAGCCCTGCCTGATAGCGGCCGCGCACCGAATCGGCTGCCGCACTTTCAGCGCGGAAAGGACGCAACGCACGCAGCACCTTGAGTTTTTCATCGCGCAGCACGTTGGCGTCGAGCGATGCCGGCGGCTCCATCGCGATTAGACAGAGCAGCTGCAACATGTGGTTCTGCACCATGTCGCGCAGCGCGCCGTAGTCGCCGTAATAGCTTTCGCGACCGTCGACGCCGGCCGTCTCGGCAACCAGGATGTCGACCGATTCGATCCAGCGGTGATGCCACACCGCTTCGAGCAAGGTGTTACCGAAGCGCAGCGCGAGCAGGTTCTGCACGGCCGCCTTGCCGAGATAATGATCGATGCGGAAGATGCGATCTTCGCCGAGATAGGTATCCAGTTCCGCGTTGATCGCGCGTGCGGATTTCAGATCGCTGCCGATCGGTTTTTCGAGCACCAGCCGCGCCGGATCCTCGAGCAGGCCGGCTTCCTTCAAACCCCTGGCGATCGATGCGAACAGATACGGCGGTGTCGCCAGATAACTGACGCAGCGATGCCCGTCGGCGTAACCCGCGAGCGCCTGCGCCACCAGCGGCGGCGCGCCGAGATCGACCGCGACATATTCGATTCGTGCGAGCAGTTCGGGCAAGGCATCGCCCTGACCTTCTTCCTGCTGCAGCTTTTCGCCGAGCCACTGCCGGAAGGATTCGCTGTCGTGAGCGTGGCGGGCGACCGCGATGATGCGAAAGTCGGCCGGCAGCAATTTGTCGCGCAGTAGATGCAGCAGGGACGGAAACAGCTGACGTGCCGCGAGATCGCCGGTGGCACCGAAGAGCAGTAGCGTGTCATGCACTGGATGGGTTTCCCATGCTCGAATCACCCGACAAGAATGCGAAGAACGGTTTGGACGACTCCGTCGATGTCACGCCCGCGCCAGCGCGCACTCGTTGAAAACCGCAGCGCGAGTGCACGCGCTCGAATCACGACCGCGCAGCTCAGGTTTCCGCGAGCTCGCCCCCGTTCGATGCGACGATCTTCGCATACAACCGCGCGCTCGCCTTCGGCGTACGTTTCTGCGTGTGGAAATCCACGTGCACGATGCCGAAGCGCTTGGAAAATCCGTGCGACCACTCGAGGTTGTCGAGCAGCGACCACGCCATGTAACCGCGCACGTCGCAACCCTGCGCGATCGCGTCGTGGATCGCGCGCAGATGCTTCTTCAGATAGTCCACCCGCAACGGATCATCCACCGTATCGCCTTCGGCAACCGGCGGATCGTAGAACGCCGATCCGTTTTCGGTGATGTACACCGGCGGATTGCCGTAACGCTCGCGCAGCCAGACCAGGGTGTCGGTCAATCCCTGCGGAAAGACTTCCCAGCCGGTTTCCGTGTACGTCGCGTGCTGGCGCACGGACGCGGCTTCGAGCGGCCACGACTGCGGGTCGTATTTCGTCACGCTGCGCGTGTAGTAGTTGAAGCCGAGAAAATCGATCGGCTGCCGGATCAGGGCGTAGTCTTCCTGCGGCCACTCCGGCCAGGCCTCGCCGAAGATCTCCTTCATCTCGTCCGGATATTTTCCGAGGAAGACCGGATCGAGGTATTGCCGATTCATGTAGGCGTCGGCGCGCTGCACGGCCGCGCGATCTTCGGCGCTGTCGCTGGCGGCGTACTTCGGTTCCAGATTCACCACCAGGCCGACTTCGTGCTTGCCCTCGGCGCGATACGCCTGCACCGCCGCGCCGTGCGCACGCAGCAGATGATGCGAGGCGATCGGCGCCTCGAAACGGTTGCGATGACCGGGCGCGAGGGTGCCGTGCAGATAGCCGCCATCGGTGACGACCCAGGGCTCGTTGAGCGTCGTCCATTTCTTGACGCGGCCGTCGAGCTTGCGCACGACGATGCTCGCGTAATCGGCGAACCAGTGTGCGATATCCGGATTCAACCAGCCGCCGCGATCGTCCAGCGCCGCCGGCAGGTCCCAGTGATACAGCGTCAGCAGCGGCTCGATGCCGTTCTCGAGCAGGTGATCGACGAGGCGCTCGTAGAAATCGAGTCCACGCGTGTTGACGCGCCCCTTGCCGTCCGGCAGCACGCGCGCCCACGCGACACTGAAGCGATACGCCTTCAGGCCGAGCTCGCGCATCAGCGCCACGTCGTCCTTGTAGCGCCGGTAGTGATCGCAGGCGATGTCGCCGGTGTCGCCGTCGCGCACCATGCCGGGTGTGCGCACGAAGCGATGCCAGATGCTTTCGCCGGCGCCGTCGGCGAGCGGAGAGCCTTCGATCTGGTAGGCCGAGGTCGCGCTGCCCCACAGAAATCCGGGCGGAAACTCGAAGTTGCGGCTCATCGATGCGTCCCTGGCGATGTGATAACTGGAATTGTGGAAATGAAAACGATTACATTCAAGGATAACGGATGCGACCGCGGAAGTGGAGTCGCCGCCGCATCGCGCATGCACAGTTGATACGATCGGGCTGCATGCATTCTCCGCAACGCATGCAAGCCGCAACATCGAGGATCCCGATGGCGACCGTCCAGCTCGAACATCTGCGCAAGGTCTACGAAAACGCATTCGTCGGGGTCGCCGACGCCAGCTTCGAGATCGCGCACGGCGAACTGCTGGTGCTGGTCGGTCCGTCCGGCTGCGGCAAGTCGACCCTGCTGCGCATGATCGCCGGGCTCGAAGCGATCACCTCCGGCACGCTGCGCATCGGCGAGCGCGTGGTCAACGAGGTCTCGCCGCGCGACCGCGACATCGCGATGGTGTTTCAGAACTACGCGCTGTATCCGCACATGAGCGTGGCCGACAACCTCGCGTTCGGATTGAAATTGCGCGGCACGCCGAAGAACGAGATCGAACAGCGCGTGCGCGAGGCGTCGACGATGCTCGACCTCGATCGCCTGCTGCCGCTGAAACCCTCGCAACTTTCCGGCGGCCAGCGCCAGCGCGTAGCGCTCGGTCGCGCGCTGGTGCGCAAGCCGGCGGTGTTCCTGCTCGACGAACCGCTGTCGAATCTCGATGCGAAACTGCGCCTGACCACGCGCGTGGAAATCGCCAAGCTGCACCGCGATCTCGACACCACGATGATCTACGTGACGCACGATCAGATCGAGGCGATGACGCTCGGTCATCGCATCGTGGTGATGAAGGACGGCCAGATCCAGCAGATCGATACGCCGATGCGCTTGTACGAAAAGCCGGTCAATCTGTTCGTGGCGGGTTTTCTCGGCAGTCCGGCGATGAACTTCTTTCGCGGCAAGGTCGTCGCCGACGACGGGCTCGCGCTCGATCTCGGCGCAGCGAAACTCGCGCTCGATCCGCAGGCCGGCGTGAAGCCCGGCAGCGAGGTGATTGCCGGCCTCAGGCCCGAAGATCTGGTGCCGCTGACCGCTGATGCGAAAGGTCCGCAGTTGTCCGCGCGGCTCGAACTCGCCGAACCGGTCGGCAATGAAATCTTCCTCAATCTGCGCGCCGGCGATCACGGCATCGTCGCGCGCGTGCCGCCGCAGGCGATACCTGCGGTCGGCAGCGAGCTGCGCTTCGCATTCAATCCGCAGCGCCTGCATTTGTTCGATCCGGCCAGCGAGCGCCGGCTGGATGCACCGGCATGATGCACAGCCGATGGCGCGGCTTCGGCATCGCCGCGTGCGCGATCGTGCTGGCCCTGCTCGGGGCGCACGCGGGCGCGCAGCTCGCGCCGCCGGCTGCGCCGTTCGAAGCGGACATCCAGCACTTCGAAACGGACGATCGTGCGCATCCACCGGCAGCGGGCGGCATCGTCTTCGTCGGCAGTTCGTCCATTCGGATGTGGACGAGCCTCGCCGCGGATTTTCCGGACAAGAATGTGCTCAATCGCGGTTTCGGCGGCTCGACGATCGCCGATGCGGCGCGTTACGCCGGCCGCATTGTGACGAATTACCGGCCACGCCAGATCGTGCTGTATGCCGGCGACAACGACGTCGCCGCCGGCGCTTCCGCGCAACAGGTGCTCGCCGATTTCAAGGCATTCGTCGAAGCGGTACGCAGGGATCTGCCACGGGTGCCGATCGTTTTCATCTCGATCAAGCCGAGTCCGGCGCGCGCGAATCTGCTCGCGACCACGCGTTCGGCGAACCAGTTGATCGAAGCGTATGCGCAGCAGCAGAAGAATATCCGCTACCTCGACGTGTTCACGCCGATGCTCGGCGCGGATGGACAGCTGCGCGCGGACTTGTTCGGCCCGGATCGTTTGCACATGAGCCGCGCGGGTTATGCGCTGTGGATCGACGTCATCAGGCCGGCGTTGCGTTAGTCGACCGACGCCGACACAGCGCCGTCTCGCGTCGCTGCGTGGTCTTGCCCGGAATTGAATAACCGATCGGCGATCGCCGATCGAGCGCGCTATTGCGCTGTCGCCGGAGCCGCGGCCTCGCGGCAATGCGTGCACACGCCGTGCACTTCGAGCGTCTGCGCGCGCGGGCGGAAACCGCGGTCATTCGCCTGTTCGCTGAGCAACCTGGAGACGCGTTCGTCGCAGATCTCGGTCGCCGACGCGCAGACATCGCAGATCAGGAACGGCACCTGATGCGCCTCGTTCGGGTGATGGCAACCGACGAAGGCGTTGATCGATTCGAGCTTGTGGATGAAGCGATGTTCGAGCAGAAAATCGAGCGCGCGATAAATCGTCGGCGGCGCCGCGCCGCTGTGTTCGTCCTTGAGGCGATCGAGCAGATCGTAAGCCTTGACCGGCTTCGATTCTGCCGCGATCAGCTCCAGCACGCGCAGACGCAGCGGGGTCAGGCGCAGACCGCGCAATTCGCAGGCACTGGACACCGCACCGACGAACGCATCTGCGTCGTGCTGGTGGTCGTGACGACCGTGGCGATGGCTGGCAGTTTGCGACATGGACGAGGCTGGCCTGAGGCTTTGCGCGAACATCTTAGCGCCGACACGCGGCAATGTCCCTGAGGTGGGGACGATTCGGGGTCGCGTCAAGACGGTTTGCCCGGCTTCGGCGTGGCGAGGTGTCCCGCGCTTTCGCTTTGCCAGGCTGAGGAATCAAACGCGCTGGTGATTCGAGGTCGTGTCGTCACTCTTCCCGACACACAACAAGCATCGCAAGCCGATCGACGCTGCAATCCGGCGAGAACCTTCGCGCCCCTACCAGCCGCGACCGCTGTCGTTGCGTTTCAGGCTCGCGCGCGGCGTGCGTTGCGCAGCGCTGCGCAGGTTCACGCCGCAATGCCGGCACGCCTTCGCCGACGGCACATTGCGGCGGCCGCATTCAGGGCATTCGACCAGATTGGATTTCGACAACGCGATCACGATCCAGCCGATCGGGCCGAGCGCGGCGCCCCAGATCAGGCCGGCCAGCCAGCGTCCTTTCGCCAGGCCAATGATCGCGCCGACCAGCGCGCCGAGCACGGTGATGCCGAGTGTCCACCACCACAAGGTCGGATCGAGCAAGGCACTGGTGCAGCCTTGCACGAGCGCCTGGACGCCGTCGGCGTCGCTGAGATCGAGCGCCTGCAGGCCGTTGTAGCATTCGAGCAGACTCATCGCGTTCTCACGCGGTGCGCGCCAGCGCCGCTTCGATGCGCCGCAGCGCTTCATCGCGACCGGCGAGGTAGGCGGTGTGATCGATCGACGGCGATACCTGGGTGCCGGTCAATGCGACGCGCAGCGGCTGCGCAACCTTGCCCATGCCTTCGCCGATCGAGGCCGCCGCCGCTTCGATCGCGCCGTGGATGGCGACGACCGACCATTCGCCGAGCTGCGCGAATTGCGCGTGCGCGGCTTCGAGCGCCGCGCGCGCCGTCGGCGTTTTCAGATGCTTGGCGACCGCCTGCTCGTCGTAGGTTTCCAGCGGCGTGTACCACACGCGCGCCTTCTCGGCCATTTCCTTCAAGGTCTGCGCGCGATCGCGCAGCGCGACGATCACGTCGGCCGGATCCGGGCCGGTGGCCGGGTCGATGCCGGCTGCGCGCAGATGCCACTCGAAATGCGGCGCGATCTCGCGCGGGTCGTCGCTCTTCAGGTATTGCTGATTCAGCCACGACAGTTTCTCGACATCGAAACGCGAGGCGGACTTGTTGACGTCGTCGGCATCGAACAACTCGATCATCTGCGCGGTCGAGAAGATTTCCTGATCGCCGTGCGACCAGCCGAGGCGCACCAGATAATTCAGCAGCGCGTGCGGCAGGAAGCCGTCGTCGCGGTACTGCATCACGCCGACCGCGCCGTGGCGCTTGCTCAGCTTGTGGCCGTCGGGGCCGAGGATCATCGGCAGATGCGCGAAGCTCGGCACCTCGGCGCCGAGCGCCTTGTAGATGTTGATCTGGCGCGGCGTATTGTTGACGTGATCGTCGCCGCGGATCACGTCGGTGATGCGCATGTCGATGTCGTCGACGACCACCGCGAAGTTGTAGGTCGGAAATCCATCCGAACGGATCAGCACGAGGTCGTCGAGCTCCTCGTTCGACCATTCGATGCGACCCTTGACCTTGTCCTCGAACACGACGCTGCCGGACAACGGATTCTTGAAACGCAGCACGCGGTTCGGATCGTCGCGCAAGGGCTCGTTGCGTTCGCGATAGAAGCCGTTGTAGCGCGGCTTGGTGCCGGCCGCCATCGCCGCGCTGCGCATCGCGTCGATGTCTTCCTTCGACTCGTAGGCGTAATAGGCCTTGCCGGCCTTGAGCAGCTCGGCCGCCACCTCGCGGTAACGATCCATGCGTAAGGTCTGGTAGTACGGACCTTCATCGTAGGAAAGCCCGAGCCAGTTCATACCGTCGAGGATGGCCTGCACCGCTTCCTGGGTGGAGCGTTCGCGATCGGTGTCCTCGATGCGCAGGATGAACTCGCCGCCGCGATGCCGCGCCTGCAGCCAGCAGTACAGCGCGGTGCGCGCGCCGCCGATGTGCAGATAGCCGGTGGGACTGGGGGCAAAGCGGGTACGAACGGTCATCGCGCTAGACTTGAAGGCTGGAAAGGCGCGCAAGATTACCAGAGCGCACCTGTCGCAACCCTTGCACCGGAATCCGCATGAACCTGAATTCACCTGATCTGCTTCGCGCGTCGTCGCTCGTCCTGGTCGCCGCGCTCGCAGCGTGCGACAGCAATCCCTCGCGCCACACGGCGAAGGTCGCGGACGGCACGCGCGCCACCCTGGCTCTGCTCGAATCGACCGACATCCATTCGAACATCCGCAGCTTCGACTACTACCAGGACAAGGACGATCCGACCCTCGGTTTCGAACGCATGGCGACCCTGGTCAGGCAGGCGCGCGCGCAGTACCAGAACAGCCTGCTGTTCGATGCCGGCGACACCATCCAGGGCACCGCGCTGGCCGACTATCAGGCCCTGGTCAGGCCGGTTCGCTGCGACGAGGAACTGGCGATCTATCGCGCGATGGATGCGCTGCACTACGACGGCGGCACGATCGGCAATCACGAGTTCAACTATGGCCTGCCGTTCCTGGCCCAGGTCAGCGGCCGGCCGATGAATGTCGACGGCGTCGGCACGCAGCACTGCAAGGGTCCCGCCTATCCGCAGGTGCTCGCCAATGTCGACAGCAAACGCGACGACAAGCCGATCTACCCGCCGTATGCCGTACTCGATCGCACACTCACGCTGCGCGATGCGGCCGGCCACGTGACGCAGGCACCGATCCGCATCGGCATCATCGGCTTCACGCCGCCGACGATCATGCTGTGGGACCAGCGCAATCTGGAAGGCAAGGTCTACACGAAAGGTCTGGTCGAGACGGCGCGCGAATACCTGCCGCAACTGCGCGCGCAGAACGTCGACCTCGTCGTCGCGATTTCGCACGGCGGCCTCGACGGCTCGCAGTACACGCCGATGATGGAGAACGCCAATCTCTATCTGGCGCAGGAACCCGGCATCGATGCGCTGTTGCTCGGCCACTCGCATGCCTCGTTTCCGGATGCGCACAGTCCGGCCACAAAGTACCATTTTGCAAATATTCCGGGCGTCGACAACGAACGCGGTTTCGTGCACGGCAAACCGGCCGTGATGGGCAATTTCTGGGGCAAGAGTCTCGGCGTGATCGAGCTCGGCCTGGTCCGCCGCGACGGTCGCTGGCAGATCGATCCGGCGGCGACGCATTCGGAAGTGCGCGACATCAAGAAAGCCGACGGCAGCTACGTCGATGCCGACCCGGAAATCGCCGCGCTGGTGCAGCCGACCCACGAGGCGACGCGGCAGTACGTCGCCACGCCGATCGGCGACAGCGACTTCGCGATGACGACGTATTTCGCCGACGTCGGCGACGTCACGGCGCTGCAGCCGGTCAACACCGCGCAGTACGAATACACGCGCCGGTACATCGAGAAGAACCTGCCGCAGTACAAGGACGTTCCGCTGCTGTCGGCCGCGGCGCCGTTCAAGGGCGGCTTCGGCGGCCCGAACGACTACACCGATATTCCGGCCGGCCCGCTCGCGATCCGCAACGCGGCTGATCTGTATCTGTATCCGAATACGCTGACTGCGGTGAAGATCGACGGCGCGATCCTGAAGGGCTGGCTCGAACGCGCGGCCGGTCGTTTCAATCGCATCGATCCGGCGAAGACGCAGCCGCAGGAACTGATCAACCGCAAATTCTCCGGCTACAACTTCGACGTGATCCAGAAGGAACTGACCTACGCGATCGATCTGACCCAGCCCGACGGCAAGCGCATCGTCGACCTGCGTTACCGCGGCAAGCCGGTCGCGGCGGAGCAGAGCTTCATCGTCGTCACCAACAACTATCGCGCCAGTGGCGGCGGCAAGTTTCCCGGCCTCGACGGCAGCAATATCGTGCTGTCAGCGCCGGATGCAAATCGCGACGCGCTGATCGACTGGGTGCGCGAGCACAAGCATCTGACGCGCGCGGAGGATGGCGCCGACCGCAACTGGCATTTCGCGGCCGTAAAGACGGCTGGGCCAATCGTCTTCACCTCGGCGACGGGCAAACTCGACCTCGCCCGGGCCGGCGGCCTCGACACGGTGCGCCTGTTGAAGGACAACGGCGACGGCACCTCGACTTATGCGATCGCGATCGATGCGAAGCCGCAAAAAGCGCAACATCGCTGACGGATCGACCCGGGAGGTCCGGCATGTGCATGCGCCGCCGAGGCTGATGTAAAGTCCGCGGCGCGTTGATGCGGCTTGCGCATGCGCACCCTCGGAACATCCAGCCGGAGTATCGCCATGCCGCGTTTGCCTTACCTGTTGTCGATCGGGTTGTTGTTGGCCGCCTGTACGCCGCAAGCGCCGCAGCCCACCGAAAAAGCCGCGGCGCCCAGCGCAGCGACGACGGCGGTGTCGGCCGACCCGCAATTTGCCGATCTGAGCAAACGCTGGCTCGATGGCGCGATGAAGGCGAGCCCGGTCGGCGCGACGCAGACCGGCGATCATCGCTTCGACAGCGAACTCGACGATCTCAGCGCGGACGGACGCAAGCGCAGTGTCGATTTCTCGCGCTCGATTCTCGCCGAACTCGAGAAACTCGATCACACCAAGCTGTCGCGTCCGAACCAGGTCGACTACGGCATCCTGCGCAACCAGTTGCGCTCGGATATCTGGAATGCCGAGACGCTGCAGGGCTGGGCCTGGGATCCGCTGGTCTACAGCCAGATTGCCGGCGGTGCGCTGTATACCCTGATGGCGCGCGAATTCGCACCGCTGCCCGATCGCCTGCGCGCGGCCACCGCGCGCATGGAGAAGCTGCCGGGTCTGTTCGCGCAGATGCGCGCGAATCTCGATCCGGCGCGAGTGCCGAAGATCCACGCCGAAACGGTGTCGAAGCAGAACAAGGGCGTGCTCAGCATCGTCGACGAGCAGATCGCGCCGCACGCGAAGGAATTGCCCGACGCCGACCGCCAGAAGCTCGAAGCCGCGATCGCCGGCCTGCGCAAGGCGGTCGATGAAAACCAGACCTGGATCGACCAGCAACTGGTGCCGAACGCGAAAGGCGATTTCCGCATCGGCGCCGCCAACTACGATGCCAAACTCGCGTTTGCGTTGAACTCGCCGCTGAGTCGCGCGGATATCCGCCAGCGCGCGGAAAGCGCGCTCGCGAGCACGCGTGCGGACATGTATGCGATCGCGCGCAAGGTGCTCGCCGGAAAACCGAAGGCGCCGGCCCTGCCCGACAATCCGAACGACGATCAGCAACAGCAGGCGATCCAGGCCGCGCTGGAACTGGCCTACGCCGAGCATCCGGCGCGCGATCAGGTCGTGCCGACCGCGGAAGCGGCGCTGGCGAAGGCAACTGAATTCGTGCGCGCGAAGAACTTCGTCAGCATGCCGGACGCGCCGGTGAAGATCATTCCGATGCCGGAATTCCAGCGCGGCGTCGCCCTCGCCTACTGCGATTCACCGGGCCCGCTCGACAAGGGCCTGGATACGTTCTACGCGGTGTCGCCGATCCCGGACGACTGGACGGAAAAGCAGGTCAACTCGTTCCTGCGCGAATACAACACGCGTTCGATTGCCGAGTTGACCGTGCACGAGGCGATGCCCGGCCACTATCTGCAGCTGTGGCATTCGAACAAGTATCCGTCCGTGCTGCGCGCGGTGCTTTCGTCCGGCTCGTTCGTCGAGGGCTGGGCGGTTTACGGCGAACAGCTGATGGTCGATGAAGGCCATCTCGACAACGATCCGCTGTATCGCCTGATCCATCTCAAGTGGAATCTGCGCGTGATCGCGAATGCGATCATCGACCAGGCGATCCACGTCGACGGCATGACGCAGGAACAAGCCATGCAGCTGATGACGGTGAAGACCTTCCAGGAAGAGCGCGAGGCCGCCGGCAAATGGGTCCGCGCCGAACTGACCTCGGCGCAGCTGCCGACGTATTTCGTCGGCTGGCAGGAACATCTGGACCTGCGCCGCGAAGCGGAAAAACGCGCCGCCGGCAGCTTCGATCTGAAAAACTATCACGACACCGTGCTGTCGTTCGGATCGCCGCCGGTGCGCTATGTACGCGAGCTGATGTTCGACCAGCCGATTGATTGATAGTGGCAACGCTCTCTCCGCCGATGTCGGCGGAGAGAGAACGCTTGCGTTTTGCACGCCGGCGAATCAGCGCGGCGATGAATCCGATGTCATCGCACAATTCCGTGCGGCGCGGGATGCGCGCACCCTGCGCTCACTTCACGTGGATCGTGATCGTCTTCGACACCAGCGGCGGATCGAACTGCAGGTGGCGCGCGTCGCCGTAGTCGAGCTGCAAGGTATGCGTGCCGGGTTCGAGATGGATCGTGTCCTCGGTCTGCGCCTTGCCGTAATGCTTGTGTGTCGCGTCGTTCGGAATCGGTGCGTCCAGCGGCGGCAACTGCTTGGCGTCGATCAGCAGATGATGATGGCCCGAGGCTGGCGTCGCATCGCCGGCGGGTTTGAGCGCGATCCCTTTCACGCCGAACTTGACCTTGACGTCCTGCCCGACATGCGCGCCGTTCTTCGGTGAAATGATGAAAACCCGCGCACCTTCCGGGGCTTCCTCGCGCGGTAGTGGCGCCGGCGCATTCGCATGCGAATCGTGCGCGTTGTCGCGCATCGGAAGAACCGCCTTGTTCTGCGCCTTGTCGACCGGAGTCTGCGCGGCGACGAATCCACTGCAAAGCGAAAGACCAGCAGCAAGCACTACGATGGCACGCATGGAAGACTCCTGTCTGATGGGAACCCCATCATAACGCTGCTGCACCTGACCCGATTGTTAATCGGCGCCCTGCCCCCACATTCGCGCTGTTCTTTTTCCTCGATGCCATGACCGAACCCGCCCAAGCCACCTTGATTTCCGCGTTCCGCCGCCTCTGGCCCGAGGTCTGGCGCTACCGCACCCGCGTCGGTATCGCGATCGTGTTTCTGGTCGCGGCCAAGCTCGCCAATGTCGGCGTGCCGCTGCTGATGAAGAGCCTGATCGACAAGCTCGACCTGACGCCGAAGCCCGTGCTGATTCCGCTGATGCTGCTGCTGGCCTACGGTGGATTGCGGCTGTCGACTTCGCTGTTCCAGGAGCTGCGTCAGATCGTCTTCGCGCGCGTGCTCGCGCGCACGTCGAGAACCATCACCCTGCGCGTGTTCGAGCATCTGCATGCGCTGTCGCTGCGCTTCCATCTGGACCGGCGCACTGGCGGCGTCGCGCGCGATGTCGAGCGCGGCATGACGGCAACTTCCGATCTGCTCGACTGGACCGTCTACACGATCCTGCCGACGCTGTTCGAGGTCGCGCTGGTCTGCGGCATCCTGATTGCGCGCTTCGACTGGACCTTCAGCGCGATCACCCTGGCGACCCTGGTCGTGTACATCGCGTTCACGTTCTCGATCACCGAATGGCGCCTGCGCTTCTATCGCGCCGCGAATGCCGCCGACACCGAGGCGAACGAACGCGCAGTCGATTCACTGCTGAACTACGAGACCGTGAAGTACTTCGGCAACGAGCGGCACGAGTTCGCGCGCTACGACGCCAGCCTGATCAAGCTCGAGGAATCGACCGTCAAGAGCCTGAAGACGCTCGCGGTGCTCAACGTCGGCCAATCCGGCATCGTCGCGATCGGACTCACCCTGCTGCTCTGGCGCGCCGCCGCCGGCGTGGTCGGCGGCACCATGTCGCTCGGCGATTTCGTGCTGGTCAACGCGTTCCTGATCCAGCTCTCGATTCCGCTCAACTATCTCGGCATGGTGTATCGCGAAGTGAAGCAGGCGCTGACGAATATCGAGCGCATGTTCGCCCTGCTCGATCAGCAACGCGAGATCGAGGATGCGCCGGGTGCGCAGCTGCTGCGCGTGCGCGGCGCGCAGGTGCGCTTCGAGCAGGTCGACTTCCACTACGATCCGGCACGCCCGATTTTGCGCGGCGTCGACTTCGAGATTCCGGCAGGCCGCACCCTCGCGGTGGTCGGCACCACCGGCGCCGGCAAGTCGACCTTGGCGCGCCTGCTGTTCCGCTTCTACGACGTCAGCGGCGGACGCATCCTGATCGACGGCCAGGACATCCGCAGCGTGACCCAGGCTTCGCTGCGCGCGGCCATCGGCATCGTTCCGCAGGACACCGTGCTGTTCAACGACACGATCTACTACAACATCGCCTACGGACGACCGGATGCGACGCGCGCGGAAATCATCGCGGCGGCGAAGGCGGCGCACATCCACGATTTCATCGAGTCCCTGCCGCAGGGCTACGACACCAGTGTCGGCGAGCGCGGACTGAAATTGTCCGGCGGCGAAAAGCAGCGCGTCGCGATCGCGCGCACCTTGCTGAAGGACCCGGCCATCCTGGTGTTCGACGAAGCCACCTCGGCGCTGGATACGCGCACCGAGAAAATCATCCAGGGCGAACTCGCCGACATCGCACGCGAACGCACCACCCTGATCATCGCCCATCGCCTGTCGACGATCGTGCATGCCGACGAGATCCTGGTACTCGAACAAGGGCGCATCGTCGAGCGCGGCAACCACGAGGCACTGCTCGCCGAACACGGACGCTATGCGCAGTTGTGGGCGATGCAGCAGCGTGAGCGCATGAGTGCGCCCGAGGTGGTGCCGGCGGTTGTTGTGGACGCGTGAGCGTGACGAGCGAATTGCTGGACGCGCGCTCGTAGATCGAGTCCGAGCAAGGCGCGCAGCTCTTCGGCATCTAAAAGCGCAGCGACGGAAGCGCCGCTGCTAGTCGGTCCGCCGCGAACTCTCGGCCACGCGTTGACCGGCGAGGCTGCTCATCTGCGCACCTGCAATATCGGCCGACCGTTGGTCGCCCAGGCGTTCGTACAGCGCCTTCATCGCACGCGCCGCGTCGTAATCCTTTGCGGCGTACAAGGACAGGTGCCCGGCAACGCGGGTCGCGTCCTCGATGCGCTGGGTGTCGAGCAGGAAGGATACGTAGTCCGCTGCCGAAGCCGCGATCAGATCCGGGCGATTGCCGCGCACTGCCGTATCCAGCGCAGCGGCGAACTGCGGGTCGGCGCCTGCGTTGTCGCCGAGGGCGGCAGACAGCTGCGCCTGCACGAGGCTGGCGACGAATGCGCGATCAGGGTCGTACAGTGAGGCACCGGCATCGCGCAATCGAGACAGCAGATGCGCGACGAGTGCAGTGTCGCCCGCCTTCAAGGCGGCGTCGGCGAGAACCTGCACCGCCTCGGACAAGCTCGCATCGCTGGTCGGATCGGGCGGCGCCAGTACGCTGTCGAGAACCGCGTCGGCCTGCTCGATCGCTGCGGCCGCGTGTCCCTGTTCGGTCAGCAGCCGGCGGCGCAACACGATGAACTCCGGAGCTGCGCCGGGGGCCGTCGCATCGAAGCGTTCGATGATGTGCGCCGCCTCATCCAGGCGCCCTCCCGCGAGCAAGGTCAGCGCGTGCGAATAGCCGACCGCGCGAACCGTCCGCGCATTCTCGATGCGCGCGGTGAGCTGCCACGCCTGCGCGCTGCTCGCGAGCGCACCGTCGATGTCGAGCATCTGTCGTTGCGCATCGGATTTCGCCGCGAGTGCATCGGCGAGATGATCGTTCACGCCGTAGCGCTCGAAGATCACGATCGCCCGATCGAACGCAGCGACAGCCTCGGCGAAGCGGCTGCGCCGCGTTTCCGCCATGCCGATGTCCGCGTCGACGCTGGCCTCGCCCGGCAGGTTGCCGGCGCGTTGCCATTGCAGGCGTGCGAGGCCGAAACCCGTCATCGCCGCGTCGTCGTCGCCGTGCTCGCCGGCGATGACGGCGCGCAGCATGTGGATGCGACCGAGCAGCATCGGATCGCCTTCGCCGTCGAGCGCCTTCAGCGAATCCGCGCAGTGGCTCGCGGCGCTTTCGAGTTTGTAGCGGCGATAGTCGATCGCGCAGAGTCCATACTGCGCGCGGCTGCGGATCGAGGCGGGAATGTCCGTCGCCGCATCGGCAATGCGTCGGAACGCGCTCTCCGCAAGATCCGTGCGGCCTGCGCGTTCATCGACTTCCGCGCTGCGCACGCTGATCGTCGGATCATGCTGCAGTTCGAGCGGCGCGCTTTCGATCAATCCGCTCGCTTGCTGCAGATCGCCTTCGAGAAAGGCCGCGTCGATGCGTTGCTGCAGTTCCACCAGCGCCGGCTGCGGCATCGCCGCGGCTTCGGTTGGATGGCCGCTCTGCGCGAAGAACGCGTCCATGGCGAGATCGGCTGCCTGCAGCGGCGTCGCTGCCGTCGCCTCGTAATGGCGAGTGCGCTCGGTGTCCTGGATGTCGACGCTGAACGACCAGCCGCGCTCGTCGCGCGCGGCAACAGCGGCGAGCACGACGGTGGCGCCTGCGCGCTGTGCCAGGCCGAAGCGCGTGGCTGGATCGGCGAGTTCGGCCTCGTCATGGCCGGAGAGATACGTGATCGTCTGCTCGCTCGGAAGCACCGGCAGCCGGCCGCGCTCGCGAATCGCGGAGGCGAGATGATCCATCGCGCCGAGACGGATCCAGCGCGATTGCGTATCGCCGCCGCGCACGACGACGGGCAATACCAGATACATGTCCGCCGATGCAGCGCGCGGCGGAGCGGTCGCCGGCTGCCGGAAGGCAAACCACGTACACGCCAGCAGCAGCGCGAAAAGCAGTACGCCGGCAATGAGCCGATGCCGCCACACCTTCCGCACGTCGACGGACACGCGCGCATCAGACGGCGCTGCTGCGCTCGGCGGGATTGAAGGGGCCGCAGGCGTGTCGCTGCCGGCTGCCGTTGCGCCGTCGTCGGCTGCCGCTGCAATCTGTTCGTCGGCGACGACGAGCGTGACAGGCGCAACCCAGCGGTAGCCGAAACGCGGCATCGTGCGGATCATGCGCTGGGCGCTGCCGGTATCGCCGAGTGCTCGGCGCGCGCGCGCCAGGGTCTGGCCGAGCAAGGCGTCGTTGACGTCGACGCGTCCCCACACCGCGCTGATCAGCTCGTCGCGACCGATCACGCGTTCGCGTTTTTCGAGCAGGTAGACGATGCAGTCGAAGGACTTCAGCGGCAGCGGGATTGCTTTGCCATCGCGGCGCAGTTCGCACAACGGAACGTCCAGCTCGAAGCCTTCGAAGCGGTACCGCCTTGAAACCATGATCCGACTGTCGGCTCCGATTCTGGACTGAATTCAACGTCGGAAGCTCACGCCGGCCGCGTCGCGCCACGGCGACTTTACCCGGTAGCGTCGGATGGCGCACGCCCGGCATCGGCCCGCGTGGTCGGGCAGTCATTTCATCGCAGGGATGCGCGCCGGCGCATTGGACGCCGATGCAGGTGTCGGAAATATTCGCGCTTCAAGCGGTATCCGATGCGCGTGAGGACGGGCTGCGGCGTGCCGCGCATCAGCATGTGCGCGACTTGTCGATACGGTTCGGCTACGGCCTGACGTTCAATCCGGCGAAGCTGCATGGACGGCCGGCGGGTGCGGTTTGTACCGAGCCCGCGGAAGGCGCGGAAAAGCCCGCGAGCCGCGGGCCATTCCGATGAAACGCACGGATGCTCGCGGTCAGCGCATCAAAGCTCGAAACCGCTGGTAAAGATTCCATCCCTGACCAGACGCGTCAGCGAGTGATCGGAGTCGGGTACCGGGAAATTGAAATCCCATAGACGAAATCCCGCCACAAGAACTCGATCACGAGCGTCGACATAGAGAGACGTCGGGGCCCCTCCGGGAGTCACCATCGACGGGTACTCGATCGAAACCGTCGACGTCGGGCCGTTGCCGGATGCATCGAATTGCGCGATCGACTGCAGGGTGTCGGAGGTGTACGGATTCGGATTGATGCCGTTGGTCGACATCGAAACGACGATGTCTCCGTTCGATCGGATGCCCATGTCCAGCACGGAGGCATTCAGACCGACATTGATGTGAGTCGCGCCGCCGACGCCGAAATCGGCGCTCGGCGTTCCGTCGGGTTCGAACGAGGCGAGCAATACGTCGGTCAGCGTATTGAAGAATTCGTCATCGTGGTTCGCGTCGCCGGCGACGACGATGCGGCCATCGTCGAACACATGGATGGCGCGCACCGAAACCTGATCGAAATGCACGCCGGTATTGAACGATAGGTACGCGTAACCGGCAGTGCCGAAGGAAGTGTCGAGCGCGCCGCTGGCGGGATCGAACGCGAGTACGTAGCCATCGCTGCCCTGGTTGTCGTTGTTCTGCGCGGCGCCGCCGATCAGGATCATTCCGTTGCTCGCGAACGCGGTGGAATAGGCGAAGTCGTTGCCGTCCGGAAAGAGATCGGGATTGAACACGACGGTACCCGGCAGCGGCCCGCTGCCGTCGCCGAAGCTCGCATCGAGCGCGCCGGTCGAGGCATCGAGCTTGGCCACGGCCATCGCGCTGGAATGGCCGAGTTTGCCTCCGGGATCGGTATTGCCGATCACGTACAACTTCCCGTCGCGATGCAGGATGCGCAATGCCTCGCTGGTGAAGCCGGGCGCATTCAGCGCAATCGTGATCGTGCCTTGGGCGTCGCCGAAACCGGGACAGTAGGTGGCATCGACCTCGACGCAGGCAATCGCCATCACGCCCGGCCCCGACGACGTGAGCAGATGCATGCCGACGACGTAGAAACGGTCGTCCACGCGAATCGCATCGCGAACGAAGCTGATGCCGGTGTCGATCAGGGTCTTTCCGCCGCTGCCGAACGAAGGGTCGAGCCTGCCGTCGGCATCGAGCTTCGAAATCGCGAGGCGGTCGGCGCTTGCATCGGTTCGATGAAAGCCGACCAGCCAGAGACCATCGCCCTCTGCGGGCATCACGCGCACCGCTTCATCCCAGGTGCCGCCGTCGTCGTTGTAGTTGACGACGGTGTAGCCCTGATCCCCGAAGCCGCTGTCGACCGTCAGATCGGTGCCGATCGAGATGCCGACGACCCCGGCGGTCGTGGAAGGAACGCTCGCGAAACCGGGCGAGCAGGAACAGAACGCAATGAGCGAACCGATCGTCAGTGAAAGCTTGCGCATCATGAACCCCTTGTTCTTCGCGACCACCAGGCCGGCTGTGAAATCATCGCAGACCGCGCGCACCAGAATGCGCGCGGCCCCTCGTTGTCCTTCTACGGATCGAAGCCGTTCGCGAAGACGCGATCGCCGACCTCGAAGCGAACCGGTACGGCCAGACGCGGATGCGCCGGATCGTTGCTCGCGATGCAGAGCGTCGCCGTGTAGCTGCCGTTCGCCAGCCCCGACGGATCCAGCGTCGCGGTGATGCTGCTGCTGGCGTGCGCGTCGACGCTGCCAGCGGTTTCGCTCAACGTCAGCCACGCGACATCGGCGGGCATCGCGCAGACGTCGGGTGCTTCGACCGCGCGCACGAGCAGCGCATGGTAGTCGGCGAACTCGTCGATCGTCGGATCCCACGAGTCGAGGCCGAGATCGGAGCCGCGCGTGTGATAGCCATGGCCGGCGTCCGGATCGCCATTGGTGTCGGACGCGATGTAGACGTCGCCCGGATCGAGCGGATTCCATTGCGCGCCGATGTAGACGCTGCCGCTCGGAATGCTGATGCCGAGACCGGCAAGATCGACCTTGACGAACGCGGCCATCGCCGTGCTCGGAATATTGGTGGCGGTCGCATGCACCGAAGCGATCAGATTGCCAGGACTCCCGTCGAAGCCGCTGTCGTCGTAGACGATCAGTTCGAAGTCCTGGGTCGTCGGTCCGTTCGTGAGGAACGAAACGCAGGCGGTGGTCAGCGTCGCCGGGTACGCGCTCGGCGTGAAGCGGTCGACGTAGGCATTGATCGTGAAAAGGCCGGAGCCGTCACGATAGCCGTCCTCGGGCGTGCCGTTGTCGTGGATCAGGATGCCGGGCGTCGCCGCGTCGCAACCGGACGTGGCTGCACCGTGCACGATCGGCGTCGACCCCGCGTGCGAGCGGAAGCGGTCGCGCGTCGCGTCGTTGGCGGCGATCTTGCGCGCGAACGGCGAGGACGTCGTCGCGGAGGAGGTTCGCGCTTGCGCCGACGTGCCACCCGGCGCTTCGAGCAGACTCCACGAGAGTTCCTCGTCGCCTGCATTGCCGATCTGCACCGGCACATTGATTGGCGCGCCGCCCGAGGTTGCGCTCGCACTGACCTCGGTCGGCGTCACGCTAACCGTCGGCGGCAGCAGGGCGGGACTGACGTCGAGCGTCGTCGTCGCGTTCGCCGTGAATGCGATCGGCGTCGTCGCGCTCCAGTCGATCGCCAGCGGCGAGATCACCACGGGCGTATCGAACGAATACAGATTGCCGACCGAAGCATCCGCGTTCTGCAGACCGACTGTCGCACTGCCACCGTTGTCCCAGTCGGGATTGTCCGGATCGCCGAACACGCTCGATGCGTACTGGAACGAAAGCGAACCGTCCTCGCCGAGGATCGCCTCGACGTTCGCGTGTCCGCCGTCGTCGAACAGGAAATGTGCGCGATCCCACTGGATCACCGCGTAGCGGTTCGGCGGCGTACCGGCGACGGCCCAGTAGACATCGCCGTTGGCGGCGCCGAAATCGTCCCAGAACGGCGCGATCAAGGCGCCCTGCCCCATGATGGCGAAGGTCGAAGGCAAGGTATCGTTGAACGCTGCGCTGACCGCGTCGAGCGTTCCGAACACGAGCTCTCCATTGTTGCCGACCGCGAGGTCGGTCGACGACACGCCATACAGTGAAAACGCGAACGGCAGCGTGATCCCGGCAACGCCGTCATCGGCGAGACCGAGCGGCGTGCCAGTCGCGCGGATGTCGACGAAGGCCGGCGTCGCCTCGATCGGCCGATAGCCGGGCGCGTAGTCCTGCGCGGTCCAGGTTGCCTCGTAGGTGTCGACGCCGGCCTGCACGGTGACGAGCCGGTTGAACTGGAAGCTTTCGCTCGGCGCGAGCTCGTGCTGGAGCAGCGAGAAGATGTTGCCGTCGACGCTGTCGACCAGCGTGTGGTAGCCGAGCGTGAGGGCGCTCGTGTTCGTGATCGTGTAGCAGAAATTCACCGAATCGCCGACGTGCACGGCGAGCGTCTGCGCCGTGCCGCAGGCATTCGGATCGCCACTGTCGAGCATCAGGCCAACCGTCAATGCAACGCCGTCGCCGGAGGTCGCCGAGGCATGGGCGACGAGAGGGATTGCATCGGCCAGCGCCGTGCGCTCACCCGCAGCAAACAAGGCCGCGAGCGCGACCACCACGGCCACGGGACCGGCACGCAAGGAATACACAGGAAGATTCACCTGAGGGAGCGCCTATCTTGATGGGAAGGGAGCGGGCTGCGTAGCGCCCTCCGGCTAGGGTAGCGCCCCACCCCGCCAGCGCATCAAACGAGCGTGACATCGCGATGACATGCTCGTTATGAATCGGCCTCGATGGTTCCATTGCGACGTCTGTCGGCCATGAAGGGCGACGCTGCAGTGTCGCGCCGACGTGCCAGCCGCGTGCCGACACCGGTCGAGCGACGCGTCTTCACGGCTTCATCGGGTGAAGCAATACGCGATGCCGATCACATCCCTGGCGGGATGACGGCGGTCGCAGAATCGGCTCTTCGCGTCCCCGTGAAGAATTCTGCCCGAGGCGTGTCGGATAGAATCGAGCACAGGTCGGCCCCCGCTGCACACGAGCAGCGGGGTCTCATCTCATTCGGCGCAGCCTCTGACGCTGACGTCGTCGATCGCCCAGTTCGGACCAGCGCGATGGTCGAAACGGTCGTGGCCGAGACGGAAGCGGAATTTCACGGTCTGTCCGGCGTAGCTCTGCAGGTCGACGACGGAATCCAGATACGCCTGCGGATCGCCGCACCAGGCCTGACGGTTCGCGAGCGGATTGCCGAAGCTGCCGCTGACCGCGCCGTTGTACGGATCGGTCAGCATCTTGCTGCCGGGAATCTGCGTCCAGGTGGTGCCGCCGTCGGATGAAATCTCGACTTCGGCGCCGTCCTGGCAGCTGCCGCTCAGCGACTTCAGCGACTGCTGATTCCAGAATGCGAGGCTGAGCGGCGACAGATTCGTCGGCAGGGTGACGCTCGGCGAAATCAGATACTGATCGTTCGGCGTGCCGGCCGGCGGCGCGGCGGCCTGCCATGCCTGTGTGCCGCGATGGGCGTCGCTGCCGAGCGTCCACGCATCGACGCTGCCGCTGGCCGCAGCGTGCGTCCAGTCGCCGGCACCGTGCTCCATGTCGTCGCTGAAGAGCATCGTCGGCGCGATGCCGACCGCACAGTCGCCCGGCTGCGCCTGGGTCGCGAACGTCTGCGCACCGACGATCGCCGTCGCCGGATCGAAGCCGTCGTCGAAGATCGTGTCTGCGGTGGGTCCGATCGGCGCGCTGTCGCCGCACGGGTTGCGCGCGATCACACGCCACCAGTACTGCGTGCTCGACGCGAGCAACTGCGGTTCGTCCAGCGTCCAGCTCGTGTCGAGTGTTTCGATCGAGGCGACGACGTGAGTGAACGCCGCATCGCTGGCGATCTGCACCAGATAGCTGTAGCCCTGCGGCGCGGCTTCCCAGCTCAGCGTCGGCAATTGCGAAACACCGGAACTGCCGTCTGCCGGGCTGTCCAGCGCTGGCGCGGCCGGTGCAACGTCGTAGATACCGAGATCGATGGCGAGCGACTTCACGATTGATCCGGAGCTGCCGATGATGCTCAGCGGATACGTGCGCGGCGCGGCCGACGCCTCGGCCGCGATCGTCAGCGTCGCATCGTTCGGCGGCGTCACCGGGTTCGGCGCGAACGTCGCGCTCGCCCCGCTCGGCACGCCACTCGCGCCGAGGCTGACCGGATCGGCGAAACCGCCGATCTGGCCGAGATGCAGCGCGAGCGCAACCTCGCTGCCGCTGCACACCTGCGCGGCCGGCTGCGCCGAGGCCAGCGTGAACGTCGACACGATGTTGCAGTTGTTGCACGCGAGCGCGAAGTCCTGGTTCGGTCCGCCGCCGCTGCCGGTGGCGTCGCCGGCGATATTGCTGGCGGTGATGGTGACGGTCACTTCGCCGGAGGTCCCGGGCGGCAGAAACACGGCCTCGTAGTTGTTCTTGTTGTCGGCGCTGCCGCCGGTCGTGCTCCACTGGTGATCGAAATGATTGCCGAGGTAGGTCTGGCCGTTCACCGTGACGGCAAGGTCGAGGTCGTTGACCTGCGGACTGGTGCCGGGCGCGCCGGGCGCGTCGGTGTAGGCGAGCGCGATGCGCAACGGCTGCGTCGGATCGGCCACGCCCCAGATGTAGCTGCGCGTGTCGCCGGTGCTGGTGACGACATCGCTCTGGTCGAGCAGCACTTTCGGTGTCGCGCCGAACATGTCGCCGAGGGTCGGCATGCCGTAGCCCTGGTTGTTGCTCGGCAGATCATCATTGGCACCGACGCCGTCGAGATAGGTCGGATGCGCCATCAGCCACGCCTTCATCAGCGCCGGACTCGGCGCGCGCGCTCCGCCGATTTCGAATACCGAGCCGGACGCCGAGCCGGCACCGCCCTGCTCGATCCACCAGTACGCGAGTGATGCAAGGCCGGAGATCGCCGGCGTCGAATGGCTGGTGCCGCTGGATGCGGCGAATTCGGTTTGGCCGTCCGGATGATATTTGTCGCAGACGCCGGTGCCGTCGTAGCCGGAGAAATTGCTCGCACCGGATTGGATGTGCGATCCCGGCGCGACGACTTCGGGTTTCACGCGATTGCCGGGTGCAGGACCGCGGCTGGAGAAACTCGCGATGTCGTTGGCGTTGTCGGCACCGCTCGGCCCGGTGCCGCAGCCATCGGTCCAGTCCGGCCGGATGTTCTCGGAGGCGCCGACCGTGATGACGTTCTTGCCGGCCGCAGGCGAGGAAATCGTCGCCGCGGTCGGACCTGCATTCGCTGCGGCGACGATGTAGATGAGTTCCTGGTTGCCGCTGGTGCCCGGATCGGCGTCGCGCACGCCGGCGTCGTAGACCTGGTCGGTGTCGTCATAGGTCGACGGCGGCGGGTTGGCGCCCCAGGAGTTGCTGCTGATCTTCGCGCCGTTCTGCCAGTTCGCTTCGACCAGACCCTGCGCGTTGTCGCCGCATGCGCTCGTGTCGAAACCGGGTACGAAAATCGTGGTCGAACCGATCCGCACGAACGGATTGACGCCGAGGCCGAGGTTGAAGCCGCTCGAATCCTGATACGGAAAACCGCTGCGCTGATCGTAGCCGGCGATGATGCCGGCGTTGAACGAGCCATGGCCGTCGATCGCGCCGACCTGATCGTCCGGTGTCGACGAGCAATTGTGGAAATAGACGACGCGCGAAGCCTGCGCCGCATCGCCGCCGACGTGCAGTTTCACGTCGGCGGTATCGAGCACGGTGACGCCGGTGCCGCCTTCGTCGATCGTGCTGTCAGTCAGGTCGACGATCGGATACGCCGCCGGATCCTCGCTGAATCCGTGATCGACGAGGAACTGCACGTAGTCGACCGAGGTCGGGCTCGGCGCGAAATCGCCGGTCATGATGACGTCCTGCTTCGCGTCCATCAGCTTGAACGTCGGCTTCAAGCCGACGAAGGTCACGTCGGGACGTTCGGCGATCGCAGCGACATCGGCGACGTGCACGCGCAGCGAAAGATTGGCGAACTTGAGGATCGGCGCCCAGGTGTAGTTCACCGCACCGGCGCCGAATGGGCCTTGCTGCGCGATCGGCACCAGGCCTTTGGCCTGCACGAACTGGCGCGTGGCGTCGTCGCCATCGTGGCGATAGATCTGCACCGTCACGTCGATTTCATCGCTCGATGAGGGATCGATGTTCAAGCGTTGCTGAAGGTTCGGATCGATCTTCAGGAAGCCGTAGAACGGGGCCGCGTATTGCAGCCAGGGCGCTTGCGCGCGCAGTCCGGCGAGCTGCGCCTGTGCCGCCTCGTCGGCCCACACGATGTAGCCGTTGTTGGCGACGTATTGCAGCGGCCGGATGCCGCGCGCGGCGAGCGCGTCCAGCCATTCCTTGCGCACCGGGCCGACGAACTGCACGATCCGCAGGGCAGCGCCCGCGGCGCTCTGCAGCGAGAACGGTGCCGGGGGCGCCAGGCTGCCGCGCTGCGTGTCGAACGGTTGCGCGGTGAACTGCAGCACATCCATTTCCGGATCGGCCGCGAGCGTGCCTTTCGCGCCGGCGAGCGAGGGCGTGGCGGCTCGATACAGCGCGAAGCTGCCGTAATCCTGGATCAACTCGGCGCCCTCTTTCGCGGACGGCAACGAGCCCTTCGGCGCGATGATCTTGTAGCCGCCGCCAGCGGGATTCGCGGCGACTGCCGAGTGCGCCGCGATCGGATCGGCAATACCCGCGAGCACGCCGAGAATGGCCAGGGAAATCGGGGTGCGCATATGCGTCGTCCTCTTCGATCGTGCTGCAGCCGCTGCTGCATGTCGCCGCTGACGGCGCGCATTCGCGCGCAACGACCGCGTCGGAAAAGTCCTGCGCCGACCCCGCTGCCTCGATGGGGGCAAGGACAGACGGGGCGACGCAGGATTGGGAAAGTCGCACGGCCGCCGTGGCGACCGTGCGAGGGTCGTGCGGTGCGTCAGTTGTCGACGTTGACGGCCTGGATGATGTGCATGTTCGGGAAGTTGATTTCCGCCGTCGGCGTCGGATCGGTGAGGCTGCACGCACTGGAGCTGAGGAAGCTCGGATGCGTTTCGGCAGACGTCGTCGAACCGATGTAGAACGCCGTGCCGTCGGCGCTGCCGTCGGCGGTGGACACTTCGACGACGAGATCGTTGCTGCTCGTATCGGTCACCGTTCCGGTCACCGGCACGTTGAGCGAGGTCAGCGACGCGTTCGCGGGCGCGCTCATCGTGGCCTGCCCGATCTGGGTCAACTGCGTGAGGTCGATCGTGTCGACGGCGACGCTGTGAGCAATCGTGTACAGCGTGACGGTGACGTCCGGCGCACCATTGGTCTGTTCGATCGACACGTCGACGCTGGCGATGCTGGCCGGGGTCGGCAGCGCGTACTCGTTGAAGTAGTAGCGGCGCCAGTACTGGTTGTCGGAGGTGGTGCCGGCGGTGCTGTCGCCGCACGCCGCGGAGTTCTGCGCGAGCGGTGTCATGTCGGTGGTCTGCGCGATCGCGGTGGTGCCGCTGCCGCCACCGCTGCCGTCGAAGCCGTCCTTGAAGATCTCGTCGACGGGACCGGCCGGGTTGACCGTCAGGCTGATCGGAACCGCGATGCGGCTATGCGACAGATCGTTGCCGTACACGCACAGGTTCGCCGTGTAGCTGCCCGGCGCGAGGTTGGTCGCGTCGAAGCTCAGGTTCACCGTCGACGGGTGCGTCATATCCGGATCCGGCGTGACGGTGCCGCTGCTGATGTCGTAGCTCAGCCACGGTGTGTCGGCGGGTGTCGAGCAGACCACGCCGGAGATGGCGATCGCCATGCCATCCACTTCGCTGGCCATGGCGCTCTGATAGGTCGCGGCGCCGGTCAGCGGATCGACGGTGTACATCGACTTGGTCGTTTCGTCCGCGCTGGCCAGATAGAGCACGCCGGTCTGGACGTCGAAATCGAGGCCTTCGCCGAATACCGCATCGAAGCCGAGCGAGCCGATCGTCTGCGAGACACCGTTGGTCTTGTCGATCGCGACCAGCGTGTCGGCGTCGGAATCGATGCCGTACATCAGGCCGTTGCGGTCGATCGCGATGTCGCGGATCGCGCCCGACAACGGTCCGATCAGTGTGGTCGCCGCCGTCGTCAGATCGATCGAATAGAGCTTCGCCGAGCGCACGTCGGGATGGAAATCGGTGATGACCAGAAACGTGGTGCCGGTGGTCGCATCCCAGCGCATGCCGCTCGCGACGATGTAACAACAGGCGCCCAGACCGGTGCTGCCGACCAGGGTGGCAGTGCCGTCGAGCGTGCTGATTGCGTAGAGGTCGCCCTGGAAGTAATCGACACCGTACTGCTTGCTGAAATCGTTGTTGACGAAGGTGATGCCGGTCAGCGTGACGCTGTTCGCAAGGATCAGGTTGGAGACGCCGGCGTTCGCCGCGTCGAACATGACGTAGTTGGCGCCGCCCGCAATGACTTCCGTCGCATAGGTCGGCACCGCCACCGTGCCGAAGGGCGTGAGCGGCTTGGACCTGGACGGCTTGCGCACGGATACCGGAGACACGGCGACACCGTCCCACGGGCCATGAAACGGCGTGGTGGTGCGTGCGTTTTTCGGAAAGTGCGCGTCCGCGGCCGGCGGCGTCAGACTCCAGTGGAGATCGCGGTTGCCGATGTTGTCGATCAGCAGCGGCGCGCTCGCGATGCTGCCCGCCGCAACGGTCGGGGCGAAACCGGCCGTCCCATCCGGCGTCGTGATCATCGTCGGCGAACCGACGTCCAGCGTCGCCGCGGCGGTCGAGGTGTAGGTGATCGGATGCGTCGGCGTCCAGGCGATCGCGAGGCCGTCATGCAGACTGGCCGTGTCGTAGGAATACTGGTTCGCGAACGTGCTGCTCGACTGCAGGCCGACCGTCGCCGAAATGCCGTTGTCGGCGTCGGCCCCGGCGCCGCCGAAGCTGGTCGTCTGATACTGGAAGGCGATCGTGGCGTCGGCTTCGTTGAGGATGACCTCCCACGTCGCACCGGTCTGGCCGGTCGGATCGCCGTCGTCGCCGAAGACGAACTTGTTCTGGTACTCGACGATGAACTGGCGGTTCGGCGCAGTGCCGACGCTGGCGTAGTACACGGTGCCGTTGGCCAGCATGTCCTCCCAGTACGGCAGGATCGCCGGGCCGTTGAGATTGGTCGACGGCAATGCCGTGTTGTTGTACGGCGAGGTCGTGCAACCGGCGACGCCGAATCGAAGCTCAGCGTTGTTGCCGATGCACAGCACATTCGTATTGGCGCTGTAGAACGGAAAGGCAAACGGCATCGTTACCGATTGCGCGCCATCGTCGCTGAGAGTGAGTCCGGTGCCGCTCGCGCTGATGTCGACGAAGTTGTAGGCCGCGGTATCGTCGGCGTTGTAGCCCGGCAGGATGTCGGTCGCGGTCCAGGTGGAGTTGAACGTGCCGGTATCGCTGCCTGGATTGGTGCTGGCGGTGATCGTGCGGTTGTACTGGTAGCTCGCACCCGGCGCCAGCGGCACGTTGCTGTTGGTGAGCAGCTGACCGATGTGGTCGTCGCCGAGCGACTGGTAGTTCAGTGTCGTGCTGGAATGGTTGGTGACGGTGTAGCAGACGTTGACCTGATCGCCGATGTCGACGGCGAGGTCCGTCGAGCTGCCGCACAGGTTCGGATTGCTCGAATCGGCGAGGGCGAGCGTGACCACCAGGCAGAGCCCGTCCGCCGCGCAGCCGCCGTTGACGACAGCCGGATGCTTCGCCGGCGCGGTACCGAACATGAAGGTGTGGCCGGGACCGGCCTTGTTGAGACTCGTGCGCGGAAACGGTTGCGACACCGCACCTGCGCTCAGCAGGGTCAGCAGCGCGGCTGGGATCGCGCGGCTGAGAAAAGTGGAAGCTTTCATCTGTATACCCCGAAAGTCGGCGGCGCGCCGTCAACCCCTGACCGCGCAGACCGCATGTTCGCCCGGCACTCCAGGCCGGACTCGAGCAGCACGCCGCACGACGGCGGCAAATCAGGGTGGCGCAAACGCGGGGTTGGCGTTTGTAGTGGTCTTGAGCGGCGCTTGTGGTGCGCTTGTAGAAGCCGTTAATGCGTCACGGTTTCGTTGCACGAGCAATGGTTTGCGCGCGCGGCGAGGCTTCGTCGCCGCAGCGACACTTCGATGACGGGGTGGATCAGCGCGGCGGCGACGCAGCCTGCGGAATCTCGGGCAGGCGGCGTTCTCCGGCCAGCTGACGCGCTCGCTCGAACGCCAGCCGCGAGGCATCGGGCTTGCGCAGCGCCTGATAGACCGCGGCCTGAATCCACGCCGCGCGCATGTCCTTGTCGGCCCACGGCGCGACGCGGCCCGCGATCGCGCTGGCCTGATCGACTTGACCTGCATCGAGCAGGCACACGGCATAGGACTCGGCGATGATGACGATGTCCTCCGGAATACCGAGGCGCTCGGCGCTCGCCATCGCTTCGACGTAGTGCTGCAGCGCCGCCGTCTTGTTGCCCTCGGCGTCGGCCTGGTCGGCCTGTACGAGCAGCGCATACATCTGCTGACGGTTGTTCATCGTGGTGCCGGCCCATCGAACGAACTCGCCGACCTGCTGCGCCGCGACCGCGAGTTGGCGACCGCGTTGAAGGCCGCGGATACGTGTCAGCCATGCTCCGGCGTAGTCCTGCCAGTTGGTGCTCTGCAAGGTCGGCGTCATCGCGGCGACCGCCAGTTTCACGGCCTGCTCATTGTCTCCGCGCAACAAGGCGAGATTGGCCGCGAGCGCGTCGGTTTCGACGCGCACGATCGCGTCCTTCACAGGGTCGCTGGAGGTGCGGATCAAGGTGACCAGCGCGTCGGCATCGTGCAGGCGACCGTTGGCGGCGAGGATGACGGCCCGACTCAGGGTCAGCCACCAGCCCTCGCGCGGATTGCGGCTGTGCGTCTCGACCGGCCAGAAGCGATCCGTCGTTGCCAGCGCCTGCGTGTGTTCGAGCAGCGTCGACTGCGCATCGGCCAGCGATCGCAAGGCCGAGTTCAGCGCTTCAGGCGTAGCCAGATTCTGGAACCGCGCCGCGGCGTCTTCGAAGATCGGCACGGCTGCAGCCGGCAGCCCGCGATCCAGGGCGACCGCGCCGAGGTTGAGGTCGACGCGCGCGACGCCGAACGCGTCGTTGCTCATCTCGTGCAGCGTGCGCGCACGCCCGAAGTAGGCCGCCGCCTCTTCCAGCCGTTGCGCTTGCCCGGCCACGACGCCGCGTCCAGTGTAAGCGGCCGCCAGGCGGTCGGGTTCGTTCTGCAACTCGAGCAGCTGGATCGCTTCGGCGAAGGCCTTGTCCGCCTCTTCGTCGCGATCGAGGCGGACGTACGACGTCCCGAGCCGGACCAGCGCGAGTGCACGCATCGCAGGGTTTTTGTCGGCGGACAGTTGATCGACCACCGCTTCGGCATGTGCGGCGCTGGCCTCGTACTCGCCGGTGAAGAATTCGACCGCAGCGGCCGCGAGCTTGACGTCGGGGCTGTCGCGCAGCGCTTCGGGTGCATCGCGAATCAGCGCGGACGCGACTTCCAACTGCCCGGTCAGGGCCGCCGTGCTCACGTGCTGGGCGAGTTCGGCCGCCGCGGTGGACGGATCGGCTTCCGTGCTGCGCGGTGGCGTGCGCCCGAGCTTGACCAGCAGATCGTCCGCCGCAGCACGCCCGGCCGTGACGATGTCCTTGGCCTGCGCCGAGGCGGTCAGATCGTGGCCTTCGCTGTGCGCTTCCAGGCGTACGTTCCACAAGCCGTTGACGAAGGCGGCATAGGGCCTGATCAAGGTGGTCGGCGTTGCGCTCAGCGGCAACGGGCCATGGAACTGGCCGTTCGCGTCGAGCTGGTGCGCGTTGACCAGGCCGACGACGGTTTCGCTCGGCGTCGTGGCGAGGTTGCCGCTGCGCAGGCGATTGGCGATCAGGTCCATGAAGCCGAAACGAAGCCAGCTCCATTCGTCGCCGGCCTCGACCTCGGCCGGCAACACCATCGCCGGTATGGGGTGCGCACTGGAATCCGTCGCCGGCCACGGTGGCTGGCGCCGGTTCAGCAACGACGCGAGTACAACCACCGCGACGAGCCCGAGCAGGAGCAGGACCACGCCGATGGAACGCGCGCGGCGCGAACGGCTAAGCGGCTCGGGTGCTGGCGATGGATGTTCCGCGACGGGCCCGGAATGGCTGCCTGCCGGCGCGACCGGTTCGAGGGCCGCCGGCGGCTCGCGCTGCACAACCGGTTGGGCGACCTCCTCGATCGTCGGCTCCACGATCCAGCGATAGCCGAGCCGGGGCAGCGTGCGGATGCTGTTCTGCTCGTTGCCGGTATCGCCGAACAGCCGGCGCAGACGCATGATCGCGTGGCTCAGCGACACCTCGCTGATCTCCACGCGCCCCCACACAGCTGCCGTCAACTCGTCGCGGCCGACCGTGCGGTGACGGTTCTGCACCAGATGGATGAGGCAGTCGAGCGTGCTGACCGGCAAGACGACGAGTTCACCGTCGAGATGCAGCTCGCGCGCTTGCGTGTCGAGCTTGAAGTTTCGAAACCGGTACACAGTCGCTGCCATGCCCTAGCTTAGCTGCGCAGGACGCCGACTGTGTCGGTGCTTGCAGCGCTCGTGTTGATGCGTTGGCCGAACGCTCGCCCTGCGCGCTCCCTTCAAGCGGTGGAACGAAGCCGCAAATCGACGCAGACGGGCGGTAACCGTTTGGACCGCGTCTTCAAGCGTCGCCACGCCGCAATGAACATGGGCACGCCACTGCGAAGAGCCGGCCGCAAAGGATCCGTTCTTGATTGGAGAAATCGCTGCATCTGGCGCAAAAAAAAGCCGCCTTGGAGACTCGGTCTCCAAGGCGGCGGGTATATGGCGGAGCGGACGGGACTCGAACCCGCGACCTCCGGCGTGACAGGCCAGCATTCTAACCAGCTGAACTACCGCTCCACATTTTTTCGCTTGCGACACTCCTGTGTCGCGAAGGTGCGCGAGTGTAGTGCACTCGCGCCGTTCTACCAACCCGGATCATCCTGATCCGTCGCGCCCTTCACCTTATGGCGTCCCCAAGGGGATTCGAACCCCTGTTACTGCCGTGAAAGGGCGGTGTCCTAGGCCTCTAGACGATGGGGACGCTTAGGAAAACCGTACAACTGAAAACTTTTTCTCTGAAGCCTGCTTCGGTGAAGCCAGCTTCCGATGGAAACCTGTCTCGATGAAGCTGCTTCAACTGAAACTCATTTCTGGTGGAGCCAGCCGGGATCGAACCGGCGACCTCTTGCATGCCATGCAAGCGCTCTCCCAGCTGAGCTATGGCCCCGGGAAGAGGCGCGAGAGAATAGAGATCGTACGGCGGTTCGTCAACTCAATTCGCGGAAATTCGTCGCGCGCGGCCGAACAGGCCGCCGCGGCGCGGCTCCTCGTTCGCGGATTCGGCGGCGACGCCTTCGATGTAGCCGACCGCATGATAGGCATTGATGAAGTCGTTGACCTCGGTCAGCGCGGCGCCGCTCTGTTCGGCAATCTCCTCTGCGGTCGCGGCCTGTTTCAGCATCACGGTGGCGATGCGGAAGTGTTTCGGGAATTCGCGCTCGCTTTGCGGCCAGCGCGCGAGCTTGTAGCGCGCGCCGGGCGAGTCCAGACCCGGCGCCAGTGCGCCTTCATGCCGCACCAGATGTGCCAGCCAGCGCAGGCGCGCGTACGGTTGTACGGGCAGGTTTCCGGCTGCCGCGGCGAAGCGGCCGGCGTCGAGTGTGCGGATGTCATCCGGCACCAGCGCGTGCCGGCACCAGCCGGAGAGCGCCTTCAGGCTGGCCGAGGAATGCCAGCGGCCGCGCGCCGGATCGAGCAGCAGCGTGGGCAATCCATCTGCAGCGAGTTGCAGCAGGGGCGCGTCCACGGCTGCGCTGTCGAGAAGATCGGCAAGATGCGCCGGAGCTGCCGGAGCATTGGCAGCCTCGCCGACAGGCACCGCGGCAACCGGCGCGGGCGGAACTTCGACCATTACCGGCGCCGGCGTGGGAACGATGCTGATGCGTTTGGGCAGGCGTGCGTCGATGCGATTGAGCACTGCGATGAGGTCGGCCGCAATCAGCGGCTTGCGCAACACGAACTCGCTGTCGGCCGTATCCGGCGCATCGGTGTAGGCGACGGCGAGGCGGCCGTGCGAGGTCGCGCGCAGCCAATCCATATGGCCGTAGACCGATTCGGTGTCGATGATCAGGACGTCGGCCTCCGCATGCAGCGCCGGGCGCCACGGCGTGTTCAACCGCGGCGGCTCGTTGCGCAGCACCGCGTCGACGCGCTCGATCGCCTGCGGCGATGCGCCGACGACGCAAAGGGTATGGGCGTGGGTGGCCTGCAAGACATTCCCCTCGTGATTCGGACGAAGGGTCGGTAGCAAGTACCGTGCCGCGCCTGAACGAGCGAATCCGGCGGGCGGCAGGCCGCAATATGACAATACGTGTCAGGCTTGAACTGCCCGCATCGCGATGCGGGCAGTTCGATCTCGCGCATTCGCGCGGCCGGAGCAGCCGATCAGGCAGTACTGCGCTGATGCCGGATACTGATCGCGCACTGCGGCAACGACAGCAGATTGTCCGCCTTGCTCGCATCCGGCGTCGTGGTCAGATAGTCGTGCCCGACATGCAGCGCATCGGAGACGATGACCTCCGAGTGGGATCCATCCGCGCCGACCACGAAGAACGAATTGGCCCCCTTGTTGATCAGGTCGACCGCCTCGCTGCGACTCAGCAGCCAGGCGCTGCCATCGGGCAGCGTGCCGCCGATCTCGCTGATCCAGACGCCCATCGTCCGGCTGAGTGCCTTGTTGATGCCGGTGACCTGCCAGCGCCCAGGCGGCACTCCCTGCGGAATCGGTGTCCACCAGATATCGGAGGTCTGCCAGGCCGCGCCGTGCACGTTGTAGGCCCACGACGCACCAACCGGTTGATCCGGATCGGCGAGGAAATCGGTGAACGCGATCGCATGCATGCCGTTGACGTTGCCGTTCGACGAGGTCGCAGCGAGGCTGGTCTGATCGAAGGAATGAAACAGGCTGCCCTGGAACTGATCCTTGCTGATCGCCGACAGGATCGCGCCGCCCAGGCCGAGCGATTTGACGATCGCTTCGAACGCGACCGGTTCGGCGAACGACTGCAGATTCCGGATCACCGGCTGCATCGCGTTGCGCAGCACCTGGATCGTCGCATCGGTTTGACTGAGCCCCTGCCCCGTCATCGCCGCCTGCACCTGCGCTGCGATCGCGACCAGATCGATGCCGTCGATGAACTGCTGCAGCTGCGACTTGACCAGATTGTCGATGGCCTGATGACCTGCCTCGACGTCTTCATCCGGTGTGTCGTTCTCTTCCATCAGGATCGCCAGCACACCGATCACGCCGGGCACTTCGACCGTCGTGCCGTTGCGCGGATCGTTGATGAGGATCGGCTGCAGCGTGGTCTGCCAGCGCCCGGCCTGCGCCGGGATCCTCAGCAGCGCGCCGGTGCTGATCGACGAGCCGAGATTGCCGTGACTGCCGGCATTGGTGAAGTAGCGCGGCGAGCCGCTCAGGCGATTGGCGCTCTGCGTGATGGTCGAACCATCGATGACGAACATGATCGTCCACAGGTACGGCTCGGAATCGCCATCCTCGTCGGCGCCGTGATAGCAGAACAACTGCGTCAGACTGACTGCGACATCGATGCTGCTCATGGCTTCCCCTTCAACGCGTGACTGCACGGATCGACGCGATCACGCGCGACTCGTCTGCAGCGCCATGCGACCTGCGTGGCCAGGCTTGTCCATGCATCACATCGATACGTCACGCGCAGTGCGCGCGGATCGTCCGTTCACGCCGCCTGGCGCATCGCTTCGCGGCGCAGCTTGAAGCGGTCGAGTGCCGCGCGCAGTTCGATGCTGCGCTCGTGCAGCGCCTTGAATTGCGCGCGCGAACGAATCACCGCGTGAATCAGGCGGGCGCGGTTGACCATGTCTTCATGACGGCGCATCAGGCCGGGATGGCAAAGGTTTGCGCATGCGGCTTTCGCATGCTCGAGCACGGCAACGGCGGCCATCACGTCACGCGCGGCATTCTGGGTCGACATCGCACTCTCCGGGCAATCGACCCGGGCGATATGCACCGGGTCCTTGCACAGGGATACGACGTTGGCTGGCTCACCCTGACGCAGGCTCGATCAGGTCAGGGCGAAAAACTGTGAATCGCGATCGGTAGAACTCTGCCGCGCGTTGCACAGGTTTCACTTCTGCTTGCGCATGCCCTGATTGCTGCGCCCATGCGTGCTGTTCGATGCGGTCAGCGCTTCCGGCGCGGGCGTGCCCGCCGCAGGTGGCGGCGCGTGCGGATCGAGCGCCATGCCCGGCGCTTCACCCGTCACGGCGTGACGACCGGTATAGGGATTGGCCGGCGGATAGGTCGGGCCCCGGCGGATGCGTTCCTGCTTGGCCTGCAACGCCTTCTGGAAATGGCGCGCGGCGACTTTCGGACTGACGGGACGCGGTGTCTTCGCCGCGCTCGCGTTCGCTGCAGCACCGGCGCCTTTGCTCGCCGACTTCGATGCAGCGGTTTTTGCTACGGGCCGTTGCGGCTTCAGTGCGGCTTGCGTGGATGGCTTCGTCGTCGTCTTCGTGGCGGCTTTCGCGACTGGCCTGGCCGCAGCCTTCTTCGCCGGCGCCTTTGCCGGAGCTTTCTTCGCGGTCTTCGTGGCAGTTTTCGATGGCGCCGATTTCTTCGCGACGGTCTTCTTGCTCGCCGATTGCTTGCTCGCTACAGCTTTCTTGCGCACAGGGGTCGGACTCATGTGAGGATCCTCTTCGATGAAGACGATGAGATGCGGACCGGAAGTCCGCCTCGGGATTTGCCTCGTTTCAAGTAGCAGACGAAAGCTGTACGGAAGCCGAGCGCATCGGCAGAACACGGCGAGTGAGTCGTCGCCGCGAACGTCACGCGCTCGTTGGCATCGGCGGTGAAGGCGGCGCCGTGGTGGGCGGCGTAGCTCCGGCGCGCGCACTCAGCTCGCGGAACTTGCTCGACATGCCGTCGAGGCGCGAGGTCCACGCCGGATCCGGCGTCTGGCCGGCAATCAGTTTGGCGTAGACCTGCAGCAGCGCCGTCATCGCGAACGGGTCGACCAACGCCGCCTTCAAGCTGAGCGCCGCGACCACGGCGAGCACGAAGGTCCACACGCCGGCGACCTTCGGAAAGACCGCAGCAAGTGCGGCGACTGGTCCGAGCACGACGAGGAAGATTGCCAGCGTGAGTCCCCACACGATGAAGGTGAGAAAGGCCGCGTTCTTGAGCACGCCCTTGTAGTTCTGTGCGTAGAGCACGACGCAGTCGCGCGCGGTCGCCCACGGATCGCTGGAACGCTGACGCAGGATCTCGGCCAGAATCACTTCGTCGAGAAAGGTCAACGAGGTGTTGACCACGGCATCGACGATCTTCACCAGCGCGTCGAGTCCCGGAATCGGCAACATGTTCGCGATGCTTGCGACGGTGCGGTTGAACACGCGCAGGCTGCCGCGGATCAGCATGTGCAATCCGAACAGCATCGACGACTCCTTGAAACGCTCCTGCACGATCTGCCGCCCGTACGCGATCTGGCCCTTGCCGGCCGGGATGTCGCGCCCTTCGAGCAGTTCGACCAGCACCGCGATGTGCGCGGCCTTGACCAGATAGAGCAGATATTCGCGCGCCCAGAACAGGATTCCGGTCACCACGCCGAATCCGATCAAGGCGCCCCAGAACGCGCCGACGCCGGTGGCGCCGCCGACCTTTCCGAACAGCATGCCGATACCGCCGCCGAGCCCGACCGCAACGACGTACGCGAGCGTGACGCCGAGATACACCGCGACACGCAGCACGAAGAACGGCAGCGTGCGCACGAGCAAACCGAAGATCTGGCCGGTACGAAAATCGAGCATGCGGAACTCCGAAGGCTGCGAAGAAGGAACAGCGTCGCGCCGGCTGCGGCCGCGCGTCGATTGCACAAGTAGCAAAGTGAAAAAAGTAGCCACGTATGCAGCCACTCTGCAGGCGGGCCTTGCGGACCGCCGTGCCTTGCACAGGATGCATCCGGCGGACGAAAACATCCTGTCCGGAGTTCAGGCATTTTTATCGCAAATCTACTGCCGTGCGAAGCTGTGCTTCAGTTCCCGCAGGCGGGCTGATGCAATAGCCCGCCGCGCACGTTCCCCCGCCGCGCCACCCGGCAACGGATCGCTCGGAAGTCGCCGACGATCAGCGCACGCCGGTTTCGTTGCGCGCGATCACCAGGCGCTGGATTTCGCTGGTGCCTTCGTAGATCTCGGTGATCTTGGCGTCGCGGAAATAACGCTCCAGCGGCATCTCTTTCGAATAACCCATGCCGCCGTGGATCTGCACCGCCTGGTGCGTGATGTACATCGCGGCTTCCGAGGCGAACAGCTTGGCGACCGAAGCCTCGGTGCTGAAACGGCCTCCGTTCTTGCTCGTCTCGCCTTTCGCGAAGGCGGCGCGCAGGACCAGCAAGGTCGCCGCGTCGAGCCGGCATTTCATGTCGGCGATCTTGGCCTGGATCATCTGAAACGATCCGATCGGATGACCGAAGGCCTTGCGCTCACGCGTGTAGGCGACGCTCGCTTCATAAGCCGCGCGCGACAGGCCGACCGCCTGCGAGGCGATGCCGATGCGGCCCGCATCGAGCACGCCCATCGCGATCGCGAAGCCCTTGCCTTCCTGGCCGAGCAGATCGCCAGCCGGACACACGTAGTCGCTGAATTCGATCTCGCAGGTGGCCGAGGCGCGGATGCCGAGCTTGGGCTCGGTCTTGCCGGCGTGAAAGCCGGGACGCGCGGTGTCGATCAGGAAAGCCGAGACGCCTTTCGCGCCGATGCCGGGCGTGGTGATCGCGAACAGCACGATGTACTTCGCCACCGGACCTGAGGTGATCCAGCTCTTCTTGCCGTTGATGACCCAGTCGCCGGCGCCGTTCCTGGTCGCGCGCGTATGCATCGCCGAAGCGTCGGAGCCGGATTGCGGCTCGGTCAGCGCATACGCGCCGATCGCCTCTCCGGACGCGATGGCGCGCACGTATTTCTGCTTCTGCTCCTCGGTGCCGTAGGTCAGGATGCCGTTGCAGTAGAGGGAATTGTTGACCGACATGATGGTCGAGTGCGCGCAATCGGCGGTGGCGATCTCGATCATCGCCAGCGCGTAGGCGATCGGGTCCATGCCGGCGCCGCCGTATTCCTCCGGCACCTCGATGCCCATCAGGCCGAGCTGGCCCATCTCGCGGATGTTGTCGAGCGGGAATTCGCCGGACTTGTCGAACTCGGCTGCGACCGGCGCGATGCGCTTCTGCGCGAAATCGCGCGCGATGGCCTGGATCGACAGCTGATCTTCGGTATAGCGAAAGTCCATGTGCGGTTCCTCGGCTGTTGACTCCGCGTTCTCTGCACGCTTTTCGTGGAGAAGACGGGGAAGGGAAACACCGATTTTAGCGGCTTCGACTACTCAGCGTACGAGTGCCGAAAAATCGCAGGGCTTGCCGCGCAGACGCTGGTCGAGCAGCCACGGCAGCAGCGCGTCTTCCGCATACGCCTGCGGCCAGATCACGTGTTTCTCGCCGGCGTACTCGGTGTAGCGCGGGGTTGCGCCCATCGCGCGCAACGCGCGCACGACCGCGCGCGAGCCGAGCATCGCACCGTTGTAGCCGGTTTCGATATCGGTGTCGTCGTCCTTCTCGCCGTGGAAAATCCACTGCGGAACATTGCGGATCGCGCCGAGGCCGGCGAGTTCAGTCATGCCGGACATCGGCACGCCGGCCGCGAAACACGCGGGATACGCCTTCAACGCATCCCACACCCCGGTCGCGCCATCGGAAACGCCGGTGAGATAGATGCGCCGCGGATCGATCGGCCAATGCGTCAACGCATCGCGCACGACCGCGACGACGCGTTGCGGCGGCCAGTACGCCGCGGTCGTCTGCGGCGCGAGAAAGACCAGCGGAATGCCGCCGTCACGCGCGGCATCGACCCATTCGTACGAACCATTGCCGCGCCCGGCCAGCTGCGATTCGTTGTCGGTGCCGTCTTGCCAATCACCGTGCAGGAACACGATCAGCGGCAGTTTCTCGCCGTCGCGGCGGCCCGGCGTTTCGACGGCGCGATACGGCACCTGCAACGCGTCCGGCGTCCAGTGTTTTTCGAGTTCGGTGTCCTCGAGGCGGGCCGCCGAGGCCGCGCCCATCGCGGCGAGCAACGCGAAACAGGGGGCGAGTGCCCGGCGCGACAGCGCGCGCAAACAGAATCCATGCATGCGGGCAAGGATACCCGGCGCGCCGCCCGCGGGCACGTTGACGCTGCGTCGCGACCTCGTTACGCTGCATATCCATCTTTCAATCAAGATAAAAGGATACATATTGGATCTGGCCGCGACATCGGCCCTGCTGCGGCTGCTTTCCGACCCGACGCGGGTACGTCTGCTCGCCTTGCTCGAACGCGAGGAACTCACGGTGGCGGAATTGTCGACGGTGCTGCGGCTGGCGCAACCGCGCGTGTCCACGCATCTGGCCAAGCTCAAGGAAGCCGACCTCGTGCGCGATCGTCGCGCCGGCGTGTCTTCGTATTACCGCTACAACGGCGAGCTCGACGCCAAGGAAAGTGCACTGCTGCGCGCACTCAAGGAAAACGTCGACGACGCGATGCTGCGCGACGACGAACGCCGCCTGCCTGCCGCGCTGGCCAAGCGCGCGCGCGCCGAAGGCTGGGCCGACACCGTCGCCGGCGACATGGAGCGGCACTACTCGCCCGGTCGCACCTGGGAAGCGCTCGCGCGCGGCATGACCCAGCTGGTGGAGACCGGCGACGTGCTCGATGTCGCGTCCGGCGACGGCGTGCTGGCGGAACTGCTGGCGCCGCGCGCGCGTTCGATCGTGTGCATCGACGCGAGCGATCGCGTCGTCGCGGCGGCGCGCAAGCGGCTGAAAGCCTTCGTCAACGTCGAAGTCCGCAGCGGCGACATGCATGCGCTGGATTTCGAAGCGGCGCGCTTCGATCTGGTGCTGCTGATGCACGCGCTGACCTACAGCGAGCGCCCGGATGCGGTGTTCGCCGAAGCGGCGCGCGTGCTGCGCCCGGGCGGGCGCGTGCTGGTCGCGACGCTTGGCCGCCACGCGCATCGCAATGCGGTCGAACCGTTCGAACATCGCAATCTGGGTTTCACCCTGGACGAACTGCGCGAGTTCGCGCGCAAGTCGAAACTCGAGGTGATCGTATGCGAGCGCCTGACGCGCGAGCGCCGTCCGCCGCAGTTCGAAGTGCTGTCGGTGCTGGCGAGAAAGCCGCTCTGAAGACAGCCGCACAGACCAGGTATCGATGTGCGCGAATCTCGCAGGAGTGCGCTGCGTGCGCCAGTGCAGCTTCGACGAATCGAGAGTGCACGAATGAAGGATTGCAACACCGTGATTCCGGAGAACGCCGATGAGCACCTTGCCTGACCTCAATCCGCAACGCACACGCGCCCTGCACGACGCACTCGCGCGCCGCATCCTGGTGATCGACGGCGCGATGGGCACGATGGTGCAAGGCTACAAGCTCGACGAAGCCGACTATCGCGGCGAGCGTTTCGCCGACGGCTTCGATCGCCTGCACGAACCGCAACGCGACGCGGCGGCGCAGCCCGGCCACGACCTCAAGGGCAACAACGATCTGCTCACGTTGACGCGCCCGGACGTGATCGGCGCGATCCACACGGCGTATCTGGAAGCCGGCGCCGATCTGCTCGAGACCAATACCTTCAACGCGACCTCGATCAGCCAGGCCGACTATCACCTCGAACACCTCGTCTACGAACTCAACAAGGAAGGCGCGCGTCTGGCGCGCGAACGCTGCGACCTGATCGAGCTTACGACGCCGCAAAAACCACGCTTCGTGATCGGCGTGCTCGGACCGACCAGCCGCACCGCGTCGATCAGCCCGGACGTGAATGACCCCGGATTTCGCAACACCAGCTTCGACGAACTGCGCATCGCCTATCGCGAAGCGACCGCAGGCCTGATCGACGGCGGCGCCGACGCGATCATGGTCGAGACGATCTTCGACACCTTGAATGCGAAAGCAGCCCTGTTCGCCGTCGAGGAAATCTTCGAGGAACGCGGCGGCCGTCTGCCGGTGATGATCTCGGGCACGATCACCGATCTGTCCGGACGAACGCTGTCCGGGCAGACCTCCGAAGCCTTCTATGCGGCCGTTTCGCATGGCCGTCCGCTGTCGGTCGGACTCAACTGCGCGCTCGGCGCGAAGGAACTGCGCCAGTACGTCGAAGTGCTGTCGCAGGTGGCCGACTGCTACGTCAGCGCGCATCCGAACGCCGGCTTGCCGAATGCGTTCGGCGAATACGATGAAACGCCCGAGGACATGGCCGCATTGATCGGTGAGTTCGCGCGCAGCGGCCTGCTCAACCTGGTCGGCGGCTGCTGCGGCACGACGCCGGCGCATATCGCGGCAATCGCGCAGGCGGTTGCGGGCGTGGCGCCGCGGGTGCTGCCGGCTGCTCTCGATGTCGCTGCATGAAACACACTGCGAACCTTTTCGCTGCTGAGGTCATGCGCGCGCAAGCGCCGATCCATTTTCGTTTCACGCAACCGAAAGCCTCCTGGATGAGCGCCGTTCGCCATTGCAAAGCGCGTCATGTCTGCGCGCGAACGACGTCGTCCAGGACTTGACCACGAACGCCATGTCCGAATCCCAACGCCACACTCGTCTGTCCGGCCTCGAACCGCTGGTCATCACGCCGGAGCTGCTCTTCGTCAATGTCGGCGAGCGCACCAATGTCACCGGCAGCGCGCAGTTCCGCAAACTGATCAAGGACGAACGCTACGACGAAGCCGTCGTCGTCGCGCGCCAGCAGGTCGACAGCGGCGCGCAGATCCTCGACGTCAACATGGACGAAGGCCTGATCGATTCGGAAGCGGCGATGGTGCGCTTTTTGAACCTGATCGCGTCGGAACCCGACATCGCGCGCGTACCGGTGATGGTCGACTCCTCGAAATGGAGCGTGATCGAGGCCGGCCTCAAATGCCTGCAGGGCAAGGGCGTGGTCAACTCGATCTCGCTCAAGGAAGGCGAAGCGATCTTTCTCGAACACGCGAAGAAGGTGCGGCGCTACGGTGCTGCCGCGGTGGTGATGGCGTTCGACGAACAGGGCCAGGCCGACACCTGCGCGCGCAAGGTCGAGATCTGCACGCGCGCCTACAAGGTACTCACCGAGCGCCTCGACTTTCCGCCCGAGGACATCATCTTCGATCCGAACATCTTCGCGATCGCGACCGGCATCGAGGAGCACGACAACTACGCGGTCGACTTCATCGAAGCGACACGCATCATCAAGGCGACCCTGCCGCATTGCCATGTCTCGGGCGGCGTTTCGAACGTGTCGTTCTCGTTCCGCGGCAACGAGACCGTGCGCCAGGCGATTCACGCGGTGTTCCTGTATCACGCGATCCGCGCCGGCATGGACATGGGCATCGTCAACGCCGGCGCATTGCCGATCGTCGACGACCTCGATCCGGAACTGCGCGAGCGCGTCGAGGATGTCGTGCTGAACCGGCGCAAGGATTCGACCGAGCGTCTGCTCGAAGTCGCCGAGCGCTACAAGGCGAAGAAGGGCGAAGCCGTCGTCGAGAATCTCGCCTGGCGTTCGCTGCCGATCCGTGCGCGCCTGTCGCATGCGCTCGTGCACGGCATCGATGCGTTCGCCGAGGAAGACACCGAACAGGCGCGCCAGCTCAGCGCGCGTCCGCTCGACGTCATCGAAGGCCCGCTGATGGACGGCATGAACGTGGTCGGCGACCTCTTCGGTGCCGGCAAGATGTTCCTGCCGCAGGTGGTGAAATCCGCGCGTGTGATGAAGAAGGCGGTCGCGTATCTGCTGCCTTTCATCGAGGCAGAGAAACTTCGCACCGGCGACACCGCCAAATCGAACGGCAAGATCGTGATGGCGACGGTGAAGGGTGACGTGCACGACATCGGCAAGAACATCGTCGGCGTCGTGCTCCGCTGCAACAACTTCGACGTGATCGATCTCGGCGTGATGGTGTCGGCGCAGAAGATTCTGGATACGGCCAAAGCCGAAAATGCCGACATGATCGGCCTGTCGGGTCTGATCACGCCGTCGCTGGAGGAAATGAGCCACGTCGCGCGCGAGATGCAGCGCCAGGATTTCCAGGTTCCCCTGCTGATCGGCGGCGCCACCACCTCGCGCGCGCACACCGCGCTGAAGATCGAGCCGCACTACAAGTCGCCGACGGTCTGGGTCAAGGATGCCTCGCGTGCGGTCGGCGTCGCGCAGTCGCTGATCTCGAAGGAGCTGGTCGACGCCTTCATGCTGAAGATCCGCGCCGAGTACGCCGAGATCCGCGTACGCCACAAGGATCGCGGCGGCGCCAAGCGCCTGGTGCCGCTGGAGAAGGCGCGCGCGCAACGCTTCGACGGCGATTGGACAAGTCATGTGCCGCCGACGCCGAACACGCCGGGCATCAGCGTGTTCGACGATTACCCGCTGGCCGATCTGGTCCCCTTCATCGACTGGTCGCCGTTCTTCAATGCGTGGGAACTGGCCGGACGCTATCCGGCCATCCTCGACGATGCGGTCGTCGGTACGCAGGCGCGCGAGTTGTTCGCCGATGCGCAGGCGATGCTGAAGAAGATCATCGACGAAAAATGGCTGACGGCACGCGGTGTGATCGGGCTGTGGCCAGCAAACAGTGTCGGCGACGATGTGCAGGTTTTTTCGCTTCCCGAGCAGGACCACGCGAGTGGCTTTCAAACAGCTGATCGCGGTTCCGAAAATTCCTCGCTACAGCAAAACGCTGCCGCGGGAAGAGCGGCGCCGGAATGCCTCGCCACACTCCATTTCCTGCGCCAGCAGGTCGACAAGCCGGTCGAACGTCCCGACTTCGCCCTCGCCGACTTCATCGCACCGAAGGACAGCGGCGTCACCGACTGGATCGGCGCATTCGCGGTGACCACCGGCATCGGCATCGACGAACACGTCGCTCGCTTCGAGCGCGATCACGACGACTATTCGGCGATCATGCTGAAGGCCCTCGCCGATCGCCTCGCCGAAGCCTTCGCCGAACATCTGCATCAGCGCGTGCGCCGCGAGTACTGGGGCTATGCGGCCGACGAGGCCCTCGCCAACGACGAGCTGATCGACGAGAAATACCGCGGCATCCGCCCTGCCCCCGGTTATCCGGCCTGCCCGGATCACACCGAGAAGAAGATCCTGTTCGAGCTGCTCGATGCGCCGAAGCGTGCCGGCATCAGCATCACCGAGAGCTTCGCGATGCTGCCGACCGCGGCGGTGTCCGGCTGGTATTTCTCGCATCCGCAGAGCCAGTATTTCGTGGTCGGACGGCTCACCAAGGAACAAGTGGAAGACTACGCAAAGCGCAAGAAGTGGACTCTCACCGAAGCCGAGCGCTGGCTCGCGCCGAATCTCGACTACGATCCGGAATAGCCTCAAGCATCCGACGAACGGCTGCCCCAGTAGACCTGCACGACACCGGGCAACCGTCCGATCTTTTCCTGCAACGCGTCGAGTTCGGCGGCATCGACCGAGGTCGGCGCGAGTTGCGCCTCGATCTCGATCTGCGTGTCACCGAACGGGTGCACGTCCAGATCCCCGATCGGGTAGCGCGCGCGTTCGAGTTCGTCCTGCATCGCATCGAGTACGTCGCGCTGCGACTCCTGCGAGCAGATCACCGACAGCGAATAATTCGCCTCGGTCGTTTCCTCGTTGACCGGAGAACGCAGGATGCGGTTCGCCATCGGTCGCAGCAGCGTGTTGGCGGCGAGCACGAAACCCGCGGTGAGCAGTGCCTCGGCGATCATGTCCGCACCGGCGCAGGCGCCGACCGCGGCGGAACCCCACAGCGTCGCCGCGGTGTTGAGACCGCGGATCGAGACACCTTCCTTCATGATGGCGCCGGCACCGAGAAAACCGACGCCCGACACCACGTAAGCGATGATCTGGACGCTGCCGGGCGCGAGCCGCATGCCGAGATCGACGAACGACGCCGACGCCACCGCGACCAGCACATTCGTGCGCAAGCCTGCGGTGCGCTGACGGTACTGTCGCTCGGCACCGATCGCGGCGCCGAGTACGAAGGCGGTGGCCAGACTGATCAGACTGTCGAGAAGTGATTCCGGCCTGAGGTTCTGCAGCGCGGCAGGAACGTACATGGGGCTCAGCTCGCGTTGGCTTCGTTCTGCAGGCTCTTGTCGCGGCGGTGACGCAAGTCTACGATCAGATTGTAGACCGACACGAACATCGGGAAGCTGTTGCCGATGATGCCGACCGAGTCGTTCTTTCCCCACACGAAATAGCAGGTCGTCAGCGTGCTGCCGATGATCGACAGCCACCAGAACGACAACGGCATGTGCACGCGCTTGAGCTTCTTCGTCGCGTAGAACTGCACGAACCAGCGCGCGGTGAACAGGAAGGTTCCGGCGAAACCCACCAACTTCCACGGCGTGATGGTGACGCCGTGCAAGGTCAACAACAGATCATTCATGGCATACGCCCGCAGCCGTTCGGAGGAGAGCGGCGAAATGCCGCCGCCGTAGTTGCCCGCTCGCGTGTGGCCTGTACGCGAGGCGGAATGCGACGATCGTTTTGAAACCCGGACTCAGCGCGCCCGCGCCGCCAGCCAGTCGTGGATCGCGCTCGGTACTTCGCGCTGCGCACGTCCGGACACATAGATGCCTATATGGCCGCCGCGGAACGCGATCTGCGTGTAGTCCTCGGTGCCGACGTGTTCGCCGAGCACGCGTGAAGCCGAAGGCGGCACCAGGTGATCCTGCTCGGCGAAGACATTCAGCACCGGCATCGTGATGTTGCCGAGGTGCACCTCATGGCCGCCGATCTCGAGGCCGCCCTTGACCAGCTTGTTGCCTTGGTAGAAATCCTTGATGAACTGGCGAAATGCCTCGCCGGCCTGATCGGGCGAATCGAAGATCCATTTCTCCATGCGCAGGAAATTCTCCATCTCGACCTTGTCCTCGAGGATGTCGACCAGGCCGATGTATTTCTGCTGATTCAAACGAACCGGCTTCAACATCAGGTAGCACTGATTCATCAGATCCGCCGGCACATTGCCGAGCGTGTCGACGAACAGATCGACATCGAGCTGGCGCGTCCAGTTCGACAGCATGTTTTCCGGCGTGTGGAAATCCACCGGCGTGACCATCGTGATCAGGTTCTTGACCTTGTCCGGATGCATCGCCGCGAAGCACAGCGAGAACGCGCCGCCCTGGCAGATGCCGAGCACATTGATCTTGTCGACGCCGGCACGATCGGCGACGGCGTCGACCGAGCGCGCGATGTAGCCATTGATGTAGTCGTCGAGGGTCAGCCAGCGATCGGCGCGATCCGGATAACCCCAGTCGATCAGGTACACGTCCTCGCCTTTCGCGAGCAGATTCTTGACCAGCGAACGATCGTCCTGCAGGTCGACCATGTAGGGCCGGTTGACCAGCGCATACACGATCAGGATCGGCACCTTGGCCGTCGGCGGCCGGTCGCCCTTGAACCGATAGACGACGAGCTTGTCCTCGCGGTAGATCGCCTCCTTGTCGGTCACGCCGAAGTCGACGTCGTCGACCTCGCGCAAGGTCTTCAGCGCGGCAGCGAGCTTGCGCTGCGTCGTCAGTACTTCGTCGAATGCCTTCGCCGGTTCGATCTTGATCGGGCCCATGCTGCGTCCTCGGTTCTACGCTCGGTTCTTCTTCTTGGATTTGCCGGACTTGGCTTTCTTCTTCAATCGCGGCGTGCGCGACTGGCCGAGCGAGGCATCTGCAAATTCGGCAATGCGCGAGGCGAAGGTGCTCGACGCCTTTGCCGCCACCGCGCGTTTGGCCGCACGTTCGGGTTTGCTCTTGCGCTCGTCGCGGCGCTTCTTCGACGCCGCCTTGCGTTTCGTCGGAGCCGCTGTCGACGTCACGCTGGCGTGCACCGGCTCGATCGATGCAGCTTTCGTCGGCGCGCTGGCTTCCGTCCGCGCCTTCGCAACCGGCTTCGCATTCGCGTGCGTCCGCGATCGCGCAACCGGCGGCGCGGTTTCGCGCGCCGGCTCGAGCGAAGCCTTCAGTGCAGTCAGTTCACTGCGCAGGCGCGCGACTTCACGAGCCAGTTCCTTGTCCGCCCTCGCCTCGCCGCGCTCGCGCACTTCACGCCGCAATGCCTGCAGACGTTCGCCGATGCTGTCCACTTCGCTGCGCGTCGGCATGCCGAAGTCGACCGCGACGCGCTCGACTTCGTGCTGGATCTGCGCACGCACGCGCATCTGCGCGTTGACCATGGCGCCGTAGACTTCGCGAAACTCCGGCGACAGCGCGACTTCCGCATAGCCTTCTTCGGCTGCATCGACCCACAGGTCGTAGAGCGCGCGCAGCGATTCGATCTGACGGCCAGGCTGCTCGCGTTCGCTCAGCTTGCCTTCGAACAACTGGAATCCGCGCTGGGTGGCTTTCAGCATCAACGCGTTGTAGCGGCCCATCTGTTCCTGATACTCGATCCAGGCGACCACCGTCTTCTGACGATGTTCCTGCTGTTCGCGCATCACCCCGAACGCGGGCAGATTGAGCCACGCCTTCAAATCGCCGAGATCGCCCGGCGCGGAAAACGCCCCTGCGGCCGGCAGTTTCAACTCGCCAAGCGTGCTCATCATCTGCGCGAATGCGCCGCCGTTCTGGCCCTGCAGGTCGCGCATCGCGCGCAGCATCGGATTGTCGAACGCGGTCGCATCCATGCCCGGAATGCCGGCGCCTGGACGCAACCAGTTACTCCACGGCGCTGCCGCTGCGTGACCGGCGCTGCCGGCCGCGAGCAAGGACTGCATGAAGGCGGCGTAGCCTTTCGCGCTGTCGATGATGCGGTCGATCGTTTCGTTCTGCGCGCCGCCGCCGGCGAACAGGCGCGACCACGACTCGAACCCTTCCTGCCAGGGCGGCGTCGGCGCGGGCGCCTCGGCACCGCGCGACATCGTCTGCCATGCGGTCAGATAGTTACGCGACAGGTCCTGCCACTGATTCATCCAATCGGGATTGGGCGACTGCCCCATGACACGATCTCCAGCGTGGAATGCGCCCATGATAGTGCACGACCGCTTCCATGACATGGCAGCCCGCGTCCCACTGCGGGCACGCGCACTCAGCGTGGATCGCCGGCGCGCACCGCACGGATCGGGGTCGATCGATTACGCGTATAGACATACACGGTTGCCGGCGGCACGTTGAACCAGGCGATGCTGGCGCGGCGCACGGAAAGCCCGAGTTCGCCGAGCAGATCGCGCGGCAACGGGTTCGACGGACCGTAGGTGAACTGGATCAGCGGTCGTTCCGGCGCGAGTACCGCGAAGATTCCGCGCAGGATCGACTGCTGCAGCGAGCGCGACATCGCGAGAAAGCCGAGTCCGCTGACCACCGCGTCGACGCCGCCGCCCGCATCGAAACCGGCCGACTCGACGATGGCCGGAAGGTCGCAGGCATCGCCGTTGATCACGCGCGCGTCTGGAAAGCGCTGTTTCAGAAACTGCGCAAGCTCGCCGTTCAATTCCAGCACCATCAAATCTTCAGGGGCGATGCCGGCATCGAGCATGGCGCGCGTGAAGGCGCCGGTGCCACCGCCAAGTTCGACGACCCGCCGCGTTCCGGGCGGAAGCTGCGCGACCATCTGCTGGGCGAGCTGGCGACCGGACGGCGAAAACGCCGCCATGCCGCGCGGGTTCTTCAACCATTGACGGAAGAAGGTCCATGCGGCGGGCGCATCGGTCGCAGCGGGGGCTCGCCTGGAAGGGTCACTCATGCAGTGGTCCGTGGAAAACCCAGCTCTGCATCATACCTGCGGCCGCGCCCGGACTGCATCAACCCGGCTCGCAACAGGCGTGCGGATGGCCAAAAAGAAACCCCGCGACGACCAGGGGAAATCGTCGCGGGGCGGGTAACGCTGACGGCGGGGAAGGGGGAGGGGTGCGCCGCCAGCGCTGAGCGTGATCAGCGACCGCGATGGCCGCGATCGTAATAGCCTGATCGATGTCCGTAATCGTGGCCGCGGTATCCACCGCGATAGCCACCGTAACCATGACCGTAGTAACCACGACCGCCGTAGTAGCCGCCATAGCCGCCGCGGTAGTAGGACGGTCCACCGTAGTAGACCGACGTATATCCCGGGTAGTAAGCCGGTCCGTAATAAGCAGGAGCGTAACTTGGACCGTAGTAGGCCGGCGCGTAGTAGGGCTCGGCGTAACCGAATCCGATACCCGGCAAACCGATGTTGATGCCGACGCCGACATGACCGCGCGCGAAGGCTGCGGGACCGAAGGCCATGCCCGCTGCGAGCAGCAGGCCGATTATGGTGTAGCGAAACTTGTTGCTCAGAATGCTCATGACACTCTCCGACGAACGTCACGGATAGTGGCGTCGACCGGCTGAATCATGACTGAAATTTTCCCGCGTGAGGTTAAGAAACCGCTCGCGATTCATGAACGACGACGGAGTTCGTAGCAGCGATGAATCCGCGGGCTGCGCGCGAAGTCGAACGGGATCGTCGACGCCGTGATGTCGCGCACATCGAAGCGCTCAACCAGGCTCGGATCGAGCACGAATCGGCGCGAATTGGTCGAGAAAACGATGAGTCCGCGCGACGCGAGCCGCTCGCCGCAGGACGCGAGCAGCGCCGCATGATCGCGTTGCACGTCGAAGTCGTCGGCGCGCTTGGAATTGGAGAACGTCGGCGGGTCGACGAAGATCAGATCGTATTCGCCGGAATCGTGCTGCAGCCACTTCAATGCATCGGCCTGCACGATCTGGTGTCTGGCACCGCCGAATCCGTTCAGCGTGAAATTGCGCGCGGCCCAATCCAGATACGTCGCCGACAGATCGACGCTGGTGGTCGCGCGTGCGCCACCGGCGGCGGCTTGAACGCTCGCGCTGGCGGTGTAGCAGAACAGGTTCAGAAAACGCGCATCGCGGGCGAGTTCGCGCAGATGTGCGCGCGCCGGGCGATGATCGAGAAACAAGCCGGTATCGAGATAGTCGAACAGGTTGACGCGCAAGCGCACGCCGCCCTCCTCCACCAGCAGGAATTCGTTGCGCTGTTCGAGGCGTCCGTACTTCGAGCCCCCTTTCGCCTTGTAGCGTGTCTTCAGTGCGATGCGCTCGCGCGGCACCTCCAGCGCCAGCCCAGCGGCGCGCACCAGATCACGCAGGCGGTCGCGCGCTGTCTGCTCAGGGATATCCGCGGGCGGCGCGTATTCCTGGATATGCAGCCAGATCTGCGGAAAGCTCTCGTCGGGCGCCGCGCTGCCACCTTCGCGCGCGACCGCCGTGTAGACATCGATCGCGGCGGCGTATTCGGGAATATCAGCATCGTAGATGCGAAAGCATCCGACGCCTTCGCGCTGCAGCCGTTTGCGCAGATGCCGATGGTTCTTCAGGATGCGATTGCTGACGGCCGTCGCGCCTTCCGACAACGGGCGCTCGGGGCGTTCTCGGGGTGCGGGTTCCTCCGCTGCAATCTCGAAGATCAGCAATCGGCATTCGAGCGCGCCGTTGTAGAGTACGTAGCGCTTGTCGGCGCGCAGGCCGAGAGCGTGGCCGAGTTCGTCGTCCGCGATGATGATGCCGGCGCGCCAACCACCGAAATCGCTGCGCAGATGCGCACCGAACGAACGATACAAGGTCGCCAGCGCGTTGCGTTCGCCGAGGCGCTCGCCATACGGCGGATTGCAGATCAGCAGGCCGGCTGGCGCCGGTCGCTGCACGTGCGCGGCCGCATGCCGCGCCAGCTGCACGAAGCCGGCGACACCCGCCGCCTGCGCGTTGCGCTTCCCCTCGTTGAGCACCTGCGGGTCCTGATCGCTGCCGAAGAAAACAGCCTGCAGTCCGCGCAGACCGTTCGCCGCGCGCTCGCGCGCCTCGGCGAGCAGGGTTTCCCACACAGCCGGCTCGTGCCGACGCCAGCCGAAAAATCCGAAATAGTCGCGACGCAGTCCCGGCGCGGCATCGGCAGCCATCAGGGCCGCTTCGATCAGCAGCGTGCCGGCCCCGCACATCGGGTCGACCAGGGCGCCGCCGGCGGCATGGATTGCCGGCCAGCCCGCGCGCAGCAGCATCGCGCAGGCGAGGTTTTCCTTCAGCGGCGCATCGCCCTGGCCCTGGCGCCAGCCGCGCCGATGCAGCGGCGTTCCGGACAGATCGAGCGAGACGCTGGCGCGGTTCTTGTGCAAACGGATGTTTAGACGGATGGACGGCTTTTCGACGTCGATGCTCGGCCGCGTGCCGCTGCGCTCGCGGAACTGATCGACGATTGCATCCTTGCTGCGCAGCGCGACGAATTGCGAATGCCGCAGCAGCGGCGTCGAACCGACCGCATCGATGGCGAAGCTGCCTTCGCCTGCGAGGTGCTGCGACCAGTCGATCTCCTGCATGCCGGCGTAGAGCGCGTCCGCGTCCGCGGCGTCGAACTCGGCCAGCTGCAACAAAATGCGGCTGGCCAGCCGCGACCACAGGCAGGCGCGATAGGCCAATTCCAGCGAGCCGCTGAAATGCACGCCGGCGAGCGCCTCGTGCGCGTCATCGGCGCCGAGCGCGCGCAGTTCGTCGCGCAGCAGATATTCCAGTCCCTTCGGGCAGGTCGCAAAAAGGGTGAACACGTCAGCCCAGACCCATCAGGAAACCGCGAAACAGTTCGGCGCAGGTTTCGACATGCGCGCCGAGACGATGATCGTCCGGCACCAGATGCAAGGCAGCGTTGCGCTCGCGCGCGAATCCGATCGCGGCGTCCACGGGACAGAGTTCGTCGTCCCAGCCGTGCACCAGGGCGGTCGGCACCGCAGCCGCGGTGAACGCGTGCGGATAACCCGGTATCGCAGTCGGCAGCGCGAGCAGGAACAAGCCTTCGCACGAGCGCTTGATCGAGGCGAACCCCGAAACGAAGGCGCCGAGGCTCGATCCGGCGAAAACGACGCGGCCCTGTTCCGGCGCGTGCTGCAGCGTGCGCGCAATGCGCGCATCGATCGCCAGCGGATTGCGCGGCGCGTCGATATCACGGTAGTCGGGCCGCACTTCCGCCCAGCCGAGCGACAGCGCGACCTCGGCCAGCGCGCTGACCTTGGTCGCATGCGGCCCGCTTTCCAGACCGTGCGAAAGGATGACCGTGGATTTCATCGATGCGTCGCCGCCATTCCAATTCGGCCGACGATGCTAGCATTGCGGCCCGCACTGCGGTCCGCGACGGACCGCGATTGGATCGTCGACCATGCCCGCGCTTGCCATCCAGGACTGGCCGCTGCCCTACGAGGAACGCCTCGCGGTGCGACCGTCTTCGGCCATCGATCTGGTCGTGATTCATTGCACCGAGCTGCCGGACATGGCGATGGCGCGCGAATTCGGCGAGCGCATCCACTACGCCGGCACGCAGACCGGCAACAGCGGGCACTACTACATCGATCTGGAAGGCCGTGTTTTCCGCTTCGTCGCGGACACGCGCATCGCCAACCACACCTTCAGCTACAACCCGCGCTCGATCGGCATCGAGCTGGTCAATATCGGGCGTTATCCGCATTGGGGTGACAGCCGTTTCCAGGCGTTCACGGTGCCCTACACGCACGAGCAGATTGAGTCGCTGCGCGCTCTGCTCGGCCAGTTGCGCAGCGAACATGCGAACCTGCGCTGGATCGCAGGTCATGAAGATCTCGACCGTCGCCTCGAACCCGCGGTGGACGATCCGTCCACGCTGCTGCATCGCCGGCAGGACCCGGGCCCGCTGTTTCCGTGGGACGAAGTCATGGCCGACAGCGGCCTGCAGCGATTGTCGCCCTGACGACGCCTTCCTTTCGCGCAACGCCTTCGGAAAATCGGTTCCCGATCCAGGGCTCGCTATACTTCGGCGCATTATCCGCAGCGCACGCCTCATGACCACGACGCCGACCGAAGAATTGCTGTCCCTGCTCCTGCTCGAACGCCTGGAAGAAAACTATTTTCGCGGCGAGAGCCGCGACATCGGCACGCGCTACGTGTTCGGTGGACAGGTGCTCGGCCAGGCCCTGTCGGCCGCGCAGCAGACCGTCGAGAGCGACCGCAGCGCGCATTCCCTGCATGCGTATTTCCTGCGCGCCGGCGACATCGAACACCCGATCCTCTACAACGTGGAGCGCACGCGCGACGGCGGCAGCTTCTCGGTGCGCCGCGTGACCGCGATCCAGCACGGCCAGCCGATCTTCAATTTTTCGGCGTCCTTTCAGGTCGACGAACCCGGCGTCGAGCATCAGCTGGCGATGCCCGAAGTGCCCAAGCCGGTGGACGTGGCACCGCCGACGCCATTGCCCGCCGAGGAACTGGCCAAGCTGCCGCCGAAACTGCAGCGCTGGTTCGGTCGTTCCGGCCCGTTCGAATTCCGTCACGTGTATCCGCGCGACGATCTCAATCCGCCCAAGCGCCCGCCGTATCAGCAGGTGTGGTTCCGCCTGTCGAACCGCATCGCCGACAATCCGGTGCTGCATCGCGCGCTGCTCGCCTACGCCTCGGATTTTCATCTGATCGGCACCACGATGTTCCCGCATGGCATCTCGTTCCTGCAGCGCAATGTGCAGGTCGCCAGCCTCGATCATGCGTTGTGGTTCCATCGTCCGTTCCGCGTCGACGAATGGCTGCTGTATTCGTGCGACAGCCCGACCGCCCAGGGCGGACGCGGGCTCGCGCGCGGCATGATCTACAGCGAAGACGGTCGTCTGATCGCCTCCACCGCGCAGGAAGGGTTGATCCGCCTGCGCCCGGAATCCACCTGAGCGTCTCGGGGACCGACTGCACATGCGCCAGATCTACACTTCGCCGCGGATGGAAAACATCGAGCGCGTCGTCGCGCTGATGGCGCAGAACGGCATCCAGACCACGATCGGCAACCGCCGCGCCTATCAGCGCGACGAGTGGAAACGCTTCAGCTATACCGCCAAAGGCGACCGCGATTCGTGGCCGCAGATTTCCGTGGTGCGCTCGGAAGACCAGACCAAGGCGCGCCAGGTATTGCGCGATGCCGGTCTGGAACCGGCCACGCGCTTCGCCGACGAACTGGCCGCCTCGCGCACCGCCGGCGACACCAGCGCGCACAAGCGCACGTCGATGCGCATCAAGCTGGTGGTGCTGGCGCTGATCGTCGGCGTCGCGATGTTGATCGTGGTGAGCCAGCTGCAGCGCTGAGGCCGCCTCGCCGCTGCACAATGTTCACATTTACCTGCGCGCCGGTCCGGCTAGAATGCCGGCATGCGCTCGGATGTCGTCCGCCTGTTTCAGACCCTGCCGCACCCGTGCGGCTATTTCAGCGAGCGCATCGCGCAGAACATCGTCATCGATCCGAGCGCGCCGCAGCTGCCGCAGATCTACGACCTGGCGGTGCAGCGCGGTTATCGCCGTGCCGGCGGCCATGTCTATCATCCGCAGTGCAGCGGCTGCCGTGCCTGCGTCGCGTGCCGCGTGCCGGTTGCGCGCTTCACTCCGGATCGCAGTCAGCGCCGCTGCCTCGCACGCAACACCGACATCGACGTGCATGTCGCGAGCGCGGTCTTCAGCGATGAATACTTCACCTTGTACCGGCGCTATCTGCGCGCGCGCCATCCGGATGGCGGCATGGACGATGCGCATCCGGAGGATTTCGCGCGCTTCCTGTACACCGCGTGGAGTCCGACGCGCTTCATCGAGTTCCGCTGCGGCGATCGCCTGCTCGCACTCGCGGTGACCGATTTCTGCGCGGCCGGTCTTTCCGCGGTCTACACCTTCTACGATCCGGAGCAGGACGCGCGCGGCCTCGGCACGTTCGCGATCCTCAGCCAGCTGCGACTGGCGCGCGAACGCGGCCTGCCCTATGTCTACCTCGGGTTCTGGATCGACGGGCATCCGAAGATGCACTACAAGGCGCGCTACCGACCGCTCGAAGTGTTGCGCGACAACGCCTGGGTGGATCTCGACGACTCCGACGGCTGCGCGGCGATACGCTAGACGAAGCCGATCTCGTGTTCGCCGTGCATCGACATGACGAGCTTGATCATCGATGCCGGCACCATGATCTCCAGTTCCAGCGCCTGCCCCTGCGGCCCGCGACCGGCCAAGGTCATCCCGAACAAGGGGCCGGACGAATCGATTTCCGCACAGACCACATGCGCGCCGCCGGGACCATCGCGCAGGTACGGCTTGATCGGTTCGCCGAGCGCTTCGAGCGCCTGTGGAAACAGGAAGACGGCGTAGTTCGGTGCATCGGTCATCGTTGTTTTCCGTTTCGTGCAGAAGATGATCGGCGCGTCAGGGTTCGACCGAAAGCCGTGCCGCTGCGCGCACCGCCTTCGCGACGGCCGCCTCGACATCGTCGGCGCGCGCGAGCACGACGGCCATGCGACGACGGCCCTGTACTTCCGGTTTTCCGAACAGGCGCAGCATCGTATCGGGTTCGGCAAGCGCCTCGGCGACGCCGCGATAGCGCGGATGCCTGCCCTCGCCTTGGGCCAGCACCGCGCACGACGCTGCCGGACCGAACTGGCGGATCGCCGGAATCGGCAGTCCGAGCACCGCGCGTGCATGCAGAGCGAACTCGGAGAGATCCTGCGAAATCAAGGTGACGAGGCCGGTATCGTGCGGGCGCGGGCTCACTTCGGAAAAGATCACCGCATCGCCCTTGACGAAGAATTCGACGCCGAATACCCCGCGTCCACCGAGCGCATCGGTGATCACCGCGGCCTGGCGTTCGGCCTCGGCCAGCGCGGCGGCGCTCATCGATTGCGGCTGCCAGGACTCGCGGTAGTCGCCGTCTTCCTGGCGGTGTCCGATCGGTGCGCAGAACGAGGTTCCGCCCGCATGGCGCACGGTCAACAAGGTGATCTCGTAATCGAAGTCGACGAAGCCCTCGACGATGCAGCGCCCCTGCCCCGCGCGGCCGCCCGACTGTGCGTAGTCCCAGGCGGCATCGAGTTGCGCCTGTTCGCGCACCAGACTCTGGCCCTTGCCGGAACTACTCATCACCGGTTTGATCACGAAGGGCAGACCGATCGCCGCGACCGCGTCGAGATAGTCGGCACGCGTATCGACGAAGCGATAACGCGACGTGGGCAACGCCAATTCCTCGGCAGCGAGACGCCGGATACCTTCGCGATTCATCGTCAACCAGGTCGCACGCGCCGTCGGAACGACGCATAGCCCGTCTTGCTCGAGTTCGATCAGGGTCGGCGTATGGATCGCCTCGATTTCGGGGATGACGAAATCGGGTTTTTCGAGTTCGATCACGCGGCGCAACTCGGCGCCGTCGAGCATGTTGATCACGTGCGAGCGATGCGCGACCTGCATCGCCGGTGCATTCGCGTAGCGATCGACCGCGATCACCTCGACGGCGAGCCGCTGCAGCTCGATCGCCACTTCCTTGCCGAGTTCACCGGAACCGAGCAGCACTACGCGAATCGCGGTATCGGTATGCGGCGTGCCGAAGGACTTCATGGGCAACTCTGCGCAATTGGGCAGGCATTGTAAGGGCAGGTGCGCACGCTCGCCGCGATCGGCCACGTCCGCGATGCCCGAACCACGGCACAATAGGCCACCGTCCCGCCGGATTTCCGCATGCGTCACCTCTGCTTCGTCGTTCTGCTCGCCCTGCCCTCGCTCGCGGCCGCGGCACCTCCGCAGGACCAGTGGTTCACCGTGCTGCTCGACGGTCGCAAGATCGGCGCATTCGAATCCAGACGCGTCGTGGACGGCACGCACGTGGTGACGACGCAGACGCTCGATCTGGTACTCGATCGCGCCGGCGTTCGCGTCGCCCTCAGCAGCAGCGAAGCGAGCACCGAAACCAGCGACGGCCGGCCGCTCGCATTCCGCAGCGTGTCGAAGCTTTCCGGAACCGAAAGCGTGGTCGAGGGCCGCGTCCACAACGACACGATCCAGATCAGCGCGCGCAGCGCAGGCGGCAAGGCCGAACAACGCCGGATGCCATGGCCGAAAGGCGCGCTGCTGCCGGAAGGCTTGCGCCTTGCCGGCTTGAAAGCCGGACTCGTGCCGGGAACGCGCTTTCACGCATTGTCGTTCCAGCCTTCCAGTCTGGATGCGGCTGAAATGAGCAGCGTGGTGAAGGCCGAGGAGGATGTCGATCTGCCCGGCGGACGCAAGCGGCTCAGCAGCGTCGAGCAGGCCATCGCATTTCCGGGCGCGCCGATGCAGACACGCGCCTGGCTCGACCAGGACCAGACCGTCTACAAGATGACGATGCCGATCATGGGCGTGGAGCTGACCATGCTCGCCTGCGATCGTGCCTGCGCGAATGCGCCGAACCAGGAGAGCGATGTATTCGAGCGCACGCTGATGGATTCGCCGCGGTCGCTTCAGACAAGCGAGCTCGCCGGAACCATGCGCTACACCCTGGCGCCGCGCGAAAAAGGCACGCTCCTCACGCTGCCGCAAACCGACGAGCAGCAGGTCGTGCGCAAGGGCGACGACATCGAAGTGACGATCAACAGCGTTGCTTCCGCCGATACGGAGTCGAAGCCCGATAAGGACGACTTCGCACCCAACGACTGGCTGCAGAGCAAGGCGCCGGAAATCATCGGGCTGGCGCGGCATGCCGCCGGATCGAATACGCAGCCGCGTGACCAGATGCTGCGCATCGAAACCTTCGTGCGCGGCTTCATCCGCAACAAGAATCTCGGCGTCGGTTACGCCTCGGCGCTCGAGGTTGCGCGCAATCCCGAAGGCGACTGTACCGAGCACGCGGTGCTGGTCGCCGCGCTCGGTCGTGCGATCGGCATCGCCACGCGCGTGGTGGACGGCCTTGCCTACGCGCCGGGTTTCGCCGGCAAGGATCAGGTCTTCGTGCCGCACGCCTGGGCGCAAGCCTGGATCGACGGACGCTGGCAAAGTTTCGACGCGGCACTGCAGGGTTTCGATGCCGGCCACATCGCGCTGTCGATCGGCGATGGCGATCCGTGGCGCTTTTATGCCGGCCTCGACCTGCTCGGACGCATCGACCTGCGCGAGGCGCAATCGATCAGCCAGCCGACTCCGTGAGTGGCGCATGCCTGCGCAGCTCGACGCGCAGGAATCCCAGACTGATCAGCGCCTGCAAGGCCACCGTTGCGACCGACAGCAGCCACAGATGCTGCAGCGTGAAACCCGGCTGCGAAGAGATCCACACTGCGGGAACGACGAAGGTCAACAGCCGCGTCGCGCTTGCGTACAACGCCGGGCGCGTGTTTCCAAGCGCCTGAAACATCCCCGAGCACGTGAAGATCAAACCGGATGCGACGAAGTTCCAGGAGATGATCTGCAGGAACTGCGCAGCTACCGCGACGACCTCGGCGTTGCTCGTGAAAGGCCGCACAAAGGCCTGCGACTGCCATTGACACAGCAGGGTCAGCGCGAACATCGACATGCTGCCGATCAAGGCGGCGACGCGAAAGGTTGCACGCACGCGCTCGGATTTGCGTGCGCCGAAATTCTGACCGGCCAGCGGCGCGGTCGCGAACGCGATCGCCATCACCGGCAGAAAAATCGATTGCATGGCGCGCATGCCGATACCGTAGCCGGCCTGCGCCGATGCGCCGAAGCCGCGGATGACGAAGTAGACCACGGCCATGTAGACGAACATCAACGCGAACTCGCCGCCGGGCGGCAGTCCTATCGCCAGGATGCGCTTCCACACCGACGCGCGCGGCCATAGGTAACTGCGCTGGAAGCCGACGAATTTTTCGAGGCGCACGAAATACAGCGCCATCAATATCACGCCGACTGCGATCGACAGCGTGCTGGCCCAGCCGGCGCCGGCGACGCCGAACGGTTTGCCGGTCAACCAGCCGGCAATCAGGATCGGCGCGAGCAGCGCATTCAAGGCGAGCGTGATCACCTGTATCAGCATCGTCGGTTTCGCGATGCCGGTGCCACGCAAGGCCGAGCCCATCGTGGTCAGTGCGAACTGCAGCGCGAGGCCGGGCAGAAAAGCCCGCAGATATGCGATGCCGGCGTCTGCCGTCGGCGCATCGGCAGCCACCGCATGCAGGTAGCGAGCGCAGCCGGCATAACCCGCGATCAGGGTCAGCGCGGTACACTCGATCGCGAGCCCGAGCCCCTGGTTGAACACGAGATTCGCATCGGCAGCGTCCTTGCGCCCACTCGCGTGCGCGATCAGCGCCAACGTTCCGGTGCCAAGAACCTGGGTCAAGGCCATCACCAGGAATTGCACATTGCCCGCAGCGCCGACGCCGGCCATCGCCGCCTCGCCAAGGCGCGCGACGAAATACAGATCGATCAAAAAATACAGCATCTGGAACAGCATGCCGATCGCAATCGGGATCGCGAGAGCGAACAGATGCCGCGTGATCGATCCTTCAGTCAGGTCACGCATAGTTCCTCTCCGCTCCGGATTCGCGCGCGATCCAGTCGATGCCTGTCGAACTTCATGTGGCGAATGCACCGTCGGCGAGACGATGCAGGTAGTCGCGCACATCGGCGGGCCAAGTCGCCGTGTAGCGGGCGAACGCAGCCGCATCGGCGGCGAACAATGCGCGCGAGGCTTCCTCGAAACCGCTCGCGTCACCGGCCAGCGCGGCCATCACGCGGTAGGTCCTTTCCTGCGCCAGGCGTCGCTGATCGGTCTCGGCGCTCGCGCGTCGCGCTGTTTCGACCAGCTTGCGCAAGGCGACCGAAGCACCGCCCGGCTGTTCGGCAAGCCAGTCCCAGTGCCGCGGAAGCAAGGTGACCTCGCGCGCGACAACGCCGAGCTTCGGTCGTCCACGCTGACGCTTGATCGCTTCGACCGGCAGCTGGTGCGTCGGCTCATCGCGCAAAGCCTGCGTGGCCTTTCGCGCATAGCGACGATGCAACGCACGCGCGTCGCCGCTCAGATTCAAATCGACCGGACTGCCATCGCGATCATTGAAGACCGAGATCGGCGCCGACTCGCCCGCCTGCAGCAGGGCTTTGACCTGCAACGCCACATCGAGAAGCGCAGCCCTCGCGACAAACCGCGTGCCGCTGAAAGCCGTGAACACGTCAAAGGGAGAATCGCTCATGTGCAGCCGCCTCGGGATGAGTTTTATTTTTACCCGGATCAAAATTGAAGTCAATAACACCCGGGTAATATTTGGCAATTGCGGGTATTGATATCTATTAGATATCATTCACACACGCAACGAGGAATCACCATGAACGAGCGCAATGCGTTTTCGCTGGCCGGCATTCCAATGGTTTTCGTGCTGCTCGGCGGCTGGCTGCTGGTCGGGTTCTGGTTGTTCACGACGGCGACGAGCCTGCCGAAGCCGACACCGATGCAGATCATGCCCATCGCGCTGGTGATCGGCCTGCTCGGCTTCCTCGGCAAGGGTTTCTTTCAGGTGCAACCGAACCAGGGACTGGTGATGCAGTTGTTCGGGCGCTACGCCGGCAGCGTGCGCGACGAGGGGCTGCGCTGGACCAATCCGTTCTACGCCAAGCGTCCGGTCAGCCTGCGCGTGCGCAACTTCGAATCGAGCAAGCTCAAGGTCAACGACAACGACGGCAATCCGATCGAGATTGCGGCTGTGGTGGTGTGGCAGGTGGTCGACACCGCGGAAGCCGTCTTCTGTGTCGACGACTACGAGAACTTCGCGCAGATCCAGACCGAATCCGCCTTGCGCCAGATGGCGCAGAGCTACGCCTACGATTCGCACGATCCGAAGGAACCCTCGCTGCGCAGCCATGCCGATGTGGTCAATCTGCATCTGCGCGACGAAATCCAGACGCGTCTCGGCAAGGCCGGCGTCGAAGTGATCGAGGCACGCATCAGCCACCTCGCCTATGCGCAGGAAATTGCGCAGGCGATGCTGCAGCGTCAACAGGCCGGTGCCATCATCGCCGCGCGCACGCGCATCGTCGAAGGCGCGTTCAGCATGGTCGAGATGGCGCTCGACGAACTCGGCAAGCGCGGTGTCGTCGATCTCGACAACGAGCGTCGCGCAGCCATGGTGAGCAATCTGCTCGTGGTGCTGTGCGGCGAGCGCGGCACTCAACCGGTGGTCAATACCGGAAGTCTGTACCAGTGAGGAAATGCGCATGAGATACCGCGCCGGCACGCGACGCAGGCACTGATTCTGCGTGGCTGCCGAGAGAAAAGCCTATCCCCTGCGCATCAGCGCAAGCGTGCTCGATGCGGTCCAGCATTGGGCCGACGACGAACTGCGTTCGCTCAATGCGCAGATCGAATATCTATTGCGCGATTCGCTGCGCAAGGCAGGACGCCTGAAACCATTGCCGGCTCGCGAAGCAGCCGAGGACGACAAACCATGAGCCGACTTCGCCTTGCTCCGAATCGCGCGCTCGCGATCATCGCGGGCTTTTCAATCGCGATCGCCGCGGCCGGTGTGACGCGTGCCGCCGATGCCGATTGCAGCAATCAGGCGGTCGCTGTACTCGCCGCGTTCGATCGCAATGACTACGCCGCGGCGCGCGCCAATTTCGACACGCGCATGCAGACCGCCTTGCCGGCAGAGAAACTGCGCGAAGTGTGGACGACGTTGCCGCAGCAACTGGGCACGCTCGATCGTCGCGGCCATGCGCTGGTCCGCCACGATGGCGACACCACGATCGGCGTCGCGCCGCTGCACTTCGCCATGGGCTGGTACGAACTGCAGTTGGTCTGTGCCGCCGACGGCACGGTCGGCGGCTTGTGGATCAAGCCGGCGCTGCAGCCGCCGACGGAAGCAGCCGCTGATCCATTTCCGCTGCCCGACTATGCGCAGCCCAGCCGCTACGGTGAGCGATCGTTGTCGATCGGCGTCGGCGGCAACGCTCTGCCTGCCACGCTGACGCTGCCGCATACGACGCCGGAGGCCGCGGTCGTGCTGGTGCATGGCTCGGGCGCGCACGATGCGGACGAGACGATCGGACCGAACAAGCCGTTTCGCGATATCGCGTTCGGCCTCGCCAGTCGAAACATCGCCGTGCTGCGTTACGTCAAGCGCGCGGCGGCACATCCCGAGGCGTTCGCACCGGACAAATCATTCACGGTCGACGACGAAACCGTCGACGATGCACTGCTCGCCGGCGCGCTGCTGCGCAAGCAACCCGAACTGCGCTCGACCAGGATTTTCGTGATCGGCCACAGCCTCGGCGCGATGATGGCGCCGCGCATCGCGCAGCGCGATCCGGCCATCGCCGGCGTCGTCCTGCTCTCGGCGCCGGCGCTGCCGCTGGAAGATACCGTGGTCAGGCAAGTGCGCTTCCTTCAGGACAAGACGAAAGGCGACAGCCACGAGTCGCTGGAAAGGTTGATTGCGCAGCGCGATGAAATCAAACATCTCGATCCTGCGCATCTGCCGACCACGCCGTTGATGTTGAATCTGCCCGCCGCCTACTGGCTCGATCTGCGCAACTACGATCCCGTCGCGCTAAGCCGTACGCTGTCGATACCGATGCTGGTGCTGCAGGGCGGGCGCGATTACCAGGTAACGCCCGCGGATGATTTTGCCCGCTGGCAGTCGGCATTCGCGCACACGGCGCGCATCCGCCTGCAGGAATATCCGACGCTGAGTCATCTGTTCATGCCGGCCGGTGCAGTGCCGGGTCCACAGGACTATCAAACGGCCGCGCACGTCGATGAGGGCGTGATCGCGGACATCGCCGGGTGGATCAGCAGCACGGCGCGGGGCCCCTGATTCAGCTCGAACATGGTTTCATATGCCACCCTTTAAACAGGACTTTCCGATGCGCGCCATGAGTTTGTTGCTGGGCCTGTCGATGATTGCCAGTGCCGCGGCTGCACCCGCTGAATACGATTCGACGCCGCCGACCGCTGCACCGCCTACCCAGGACATCGATGTCGACGCGATGGCGCGCGCCAAGGATGTCGGCGCAGCGCAGCCGGAAAATTCTGGCACGCCGGAAGCCCCGGTAACCGAAGCCGCACCGGCAGAAGCGCCGCCCGCGCAGCCGGAAACGCCGGCGGCAAAAGAAGCCGCGAGTAGCGCGCCGGCGCTCGCAGCACCCGCGGTCGATCCGCAGGAAAAACGCATGGCCTCGAGCTGCGAGGCGCGCGCGAGTACCTTGCTCGACGCTGCGCAAAAAGGCGATTTCGCGGCCGCGACGAAGGATTTCGATGCGAAGATGCGCAGCGCGTCGCCGCCGGACAAACTCAAACAGATGTGGGATTCGCTGACGCGTTTCGGCACGTTGCAGGCGCGCGGCCAGGCGCATCCGGGCAAGGGCGAAGGTTATTACATCGTGATGACGCCGTTGATCTTCGAGAAGGCCAACCTGGTTTCCCAAGTCGCCTGCGGCAGCGACGGCCTGATCGCCGGCTTCAACATAAAGCCGATTTCGGCGGTGCAGTGAAAGATCTCGATGCGAGATCAGGATTGCGCAGCATTCGCGGATGACTGACTCGACGACAACGCCGCCTGAGCGCTGCGACACGCAGCAGCGTCGCGCTGTGATGCGCGAGTCGCAGCAACTCGGCATTCCGCGCAATTACGGTCGCGTCCGTGACTTGGTAGTAGTGCGCGAACCGCGCGAGCTTGCCTGCGTCGGTGAAGACATCCATGCGCGAACGCAGTGGTTGGCGCCGCGCGCGGCGCGCGCGCTGATGAAGCTTCGTGGCGCGGCTGCCGCTGACGGCATCGAGTTGCAACTCGTGTCGGCGTTCCGCTCCGCGCGCTACCAACTCGGGATTCTGCAACGCAAACTCGAACGCGGCCAGACGGTCGACGAGATCCTTCGCGTCAGCGCAGCGCCCGGCTACAGCGAGCATCATTCAGGCCGCGCGGTGGACTTCACCACGCCGGGCTTCGCGGCGCTCGAAGAAGTGTTCGAAACCTCCGCGGCCTTCGCGTGGCTGAGCGCGCATGCCGCGCGCTTCGGCTTCGCGCTCTCCTATCCACGCGGCAACCGTCACGCGATCGCCTACGAGCCCTGGCACTGGTGCTGGCATTCGGCGGCACGCACGTCGCCGCGTCCCTGATCGAGACAAAAAAAAAGCCGGGGCGCGTCGCGTCCCGGCTTTTTTCGTAATGCAGCGCCTTTGCTATTCGACGACGGCCGGCAGTTTTTCCGCCGCTTCGCAGTCGACCGCGAGCTTGCCGTCTTTCAGCGACAACAACACCTTGCCGCCTTCGGAGAGCTTGCCGAACAGAAGTTCGTCGGCGAGCAGACGCTTGACGTTTTCCTGGATCACGCGCGCCATCGGGCGTGCGCCCATCTGCGGATCGAAGCCGTGCTCGGCCAGCCAGCGGCGTGCCTCGCCGTCGGTGGTGAGCGAGACATGCTTTTCCTGCAGCTGCATCTCGAGCTCGATCAGGAACTTGTCGGCCACGCGCAGAATGTGCTCGAAATCGAGCGCATTGAACTGCACGATCGCATCCAGGCGATTGCGGAACTCCGGCGAGAAACTGCGCTTCAAGGCTTCCATCGCATCGGTCGTGTGATTCTGTTCGACGAAGCCGATCGTGCGGCGCGAAGCCTGCTGCGCGCCGACGTTCGTGGTCATCACGACGATCACGTTCTTGAAGTTGGCCTCGCGCCCGTTGGTGTCGGTGAGCGCGCCGCGGTCCATGATCTGCAGCAGCACGTTGTAGACATCCGGATGCGCCTTCTCGATCTCGTCGAGCAGCAGCACGCAGTGCGGATGCTTGACGATCTGCTCGGTCAGGAGCCCGCCCTGGTCGAAACCGACGTAGCCCGGAGGCGCGCCGATCAGTCGCGAAACCGAGTGCGATTCCATGTACTCGGACATGTCGAACCGAACCAGTTCGATACCGAGCTGCATCGCCAGCTGGCGCGTGACTTCAGTCTTGCCGACGCCGGTCGGACCGGTCAGCAGGAAATTGCCGATCGGCTTGCTCGGATTGCCGAGCCCGGAGCGCGCCATCTTGATCGCGCTGGTCAGCGCATCGATCGCTGGATCCTGACCGAACACGACCATCTTGAGGTTGCGATCGAGATTGCGCAGCACGTCGCGATCCGATGCTGACACCTGCTTGGTCGGAATGCGTGCCATGCGCGCGACGATGAATTCGATGTCGGGCACATCCACGTGTCCGCTGCGCTCATTCGCGGGCAAAAGATGCTGGCGCGCACCGGCCTCGTCGATCACGTCGATCGCCTTGTCCGGCAACAGACGGTCGGCGATGTGCTTGACCGACAGGTCGACGGCAGCCTGCAGCGCTTCGTTGCTGTATTCGACCTTGTGGTGCTCCTCGAAACGCGTCTTCAATCCCTTCAGGATTTCCACGCTTTCGGCAATCGTCGGCTCCACCACGTCGATCTTCTGGAAGCGCCGCGCCAGCGCGCGGTCCTTCTCGAACACGCCGCGGAATTCCTGGAACGTGGTCGATCCGATGCAGCGGATCTCGCCGGAAGCGAGCATCGGCTTGATCAGATTCGACGCGTCCATGGTGCCGCCGGAAGCCGAACCGGCCCCGATGATCGTATGGATTTCGTCGATGAACAGGATCGCGCCCGGTTCCTTCTTGAGCTGGGTGATGACGCCCTTGAGGCGCTTCTCGAAATCGCCGCGATACTTGGTGCCGGCGACCAGCGCGCCGAGATCGAGCGACCAGATCGTGGCGTCCGCGAGCACGGCCGGAACATCGCCTTCGACGATGCGCTTGGCCAGACCTTCGGCCAGCGCGGTCTTGCCGACGCCGGCTTCGCCGACATACAGCGGATTGTTCTTGCGACGACGGCAGAGCACCTGGATCGTGCGTTCGATTTCCTCGTTGCGCCCGATCAGCGGATCGATCTTGCCCTGGCGTGCGAGTTCGTTGAGGTTGTTGGCGAACTCGGCGAGCGGATTGCCGCGCGCCTCCTCGCCGCCCTCGCCTTCGCGCGGCGCCTCGTTGCCGGACGACTGCGCGCCGCCGGACTCGTGACCGATCTTCGCGATGCCGTGCGAGATGTAGTTGACGACATCGAGCCGCGAGACTTCCTGCTGACCGAGGAAATACACCGCATGCGAGTCTTTCTCGCCGAAGATCGCAACCAGCACGTTGGCGCCGGTGACTTCCTTGCGACCGGACGACTGCACGTGATAGACCGCGCGCTGCAGTACGCGCTGGAAACCCAGCGTCGGCTGTGTGTCGCGCTCGTCGTTGGGCGGCAGCACCGGAACGGTTTCGGTGATGATCGAGCGCAGGTCGCGCCCGAGTTTGGCCGTGTCGGCGCTGCAGGCACGCAGCACCGCGGTGGCTGAGCTGTTGTCGAGCAGAGCGAGCAGCAAGTGCTCGACCGTCATGAATTCATGACGCTGCTCGCGGGCCTCCTTGTAACACTGCCCGATGGTGACTTCGAGATCCTTACTGAACATGCCGGACGCTCCGAGATTCGCTTGTCGCTATATGTGGATCGGGCGATCGTTTTCCAGTCTGCCTGCAAATATCAGGCCTTCTCCATCGTACACAGCAAGGGATGCTGATGCGTGCGCGAGAATTCGTTGACCTGGGTCACCTTGGTTTCGGCGACCTCACGGGTGAACACGCCGCACACTCCCTTGCCGCGCGTATGGACATGCAGCATGACCTGGGTCGCGCGTTCACGATCGAGGTTGAAAAACGTCTCCAGCACCGCGATGACGAAGTCCATCGGGGTGAAATCATCGTTCAACAGGATCACCTGGTACAGCGGCGGCCGCACCACTTCAGGACGCGCCTCTTCGACGGCCAAGCCTGGCAAGTGGTCGGACTGCTGATCGGGTCGGTGCGCCATGGTCGGAGAAATTGCTGGAAAGTGAGGTTCTGGACCGCTGCTCGCTGATCCTCGCGTTCCGGAACGAACGCCCATCGTGATGCCTGCCAAGTTGAGTATACCCCTCAGTTGCGAAAGCCCGCGTCAGGAAATGATGCCGAAAACGAGCGCCGCAAGGGCTCGCAGGACCGCTGCTAAACTGGACTGCTGATGAGTCAGATTTCCCTGCAAAATTCCGAACTCGACGATGCCGGCATCTGGCGTCCGCACGTAACCGTCGCGACCGTCGTGCCACGCGACGGGCGTTTCCTGCTGGTCGAGGAAGACGTCCGCGGTCGCATCGTGTTGAACCAGCCGGCCGGTCATCTCGATCCCGACGAAACCCTGCACGCGGCTGCCGTGCGCGAGACGCTGGAAGAAACCGGCTGGAATGTCGAACTCACCTGCCTGCTCGGCGTACAGCAGTGGAGTTCGCCCTCCGGTCGCCAGTTCGTGCGCTTCACGTTTGCCGCCGAGGCCACGCGGCACGACGCCGAGCGTCCACTCGACACCGGCATCCTGCGTGCGCTGTGGATGACGCGTGAGGAGATCGCCGCGGCCGCGCCGCGCCTGCGCAGCCCGATGGTGCTGGCCGGCATCGACGACTGGCTCGGTGGTCGCCGGTTGCCGCTCGACGCGATACGCAGCTTTTGCATTCGTCCATGAATGCGGGAATACAGCAGCAGTCCTCTCTGCTCGCACGCTTCAACGAAAGCGCCCCGCATGACGGAACCTGAAATCATCGTCGGCATGTCCGGCGGGGTCGACTCGTCGGTCGCGGCATTGCGCCTGCAGCAGAGCGGCGCGGCGATCGCCGGCCTGTTCATGCAGAACTGGGAAGAAGACGAACGCAAGGGCCCGTGCCGCGCCGACGCCGACCGCAAGGACGCCGTCGCGGTGTGCGCCAGGCTCGGCCTCAGCTTGTTCGTGCGCAATTTCGCCGCCGAATACTGGGACCAGGTGTTCACGTATTTCATCGACGAGTATCGGCGCGGACGCACGCCGAATCCGGATGTGCTGTGCAATCGCGAGATCAAGTTCAAGACCTTCCTCGATCATGCGCGCAGCCTCGGCGCCGAGAAGATCGCGACCGGCCACTATGCACGCGTCGAGCAAGCCGACGGCGTGTGGCAGCTCAAGCGTGCGCGCGACCGTGGCAAGGATCAGACCTATTTCCTGCACGCGCTCGGCCAGCACGCGCTCGCGGCGACCGTGTTTCCGCTCGGTGAGATGCAGAAGTCCGAGGTGCGCACACTCGCGCGCGAGGCCGGCCTGGCGACCCACGACAAGAAGGATTCGACCGGCATCTGTTTCATCGGCGAGCGTGACTTTCGCGCGTTCCTGGCCGAGTACATTCCGGCGCAGACAGGCGAGATGCGCACGCCCGAAGGCATCACGGTCGGCGAGCACCCGGGCGTGTTCTACTTCACGCTTGGACAACGCAATGGCCTCGGCATCGGCGGTCGTCGCGATGCATCGGATGAGCCCTGGTATGTGATCGGCAAGGACGTAACGAGCAACGTGTTGACTGTCGCGCAAGGCAATGCGAATCACTGGCTGCAGTCGCGCACGCTCGCGGCGAGCGGCTTGACCTGGACGGCTGGTCGCGCACCGGCGGCTGCGTTCCGCTGCAGCGCGATGACGCGCTACCGCCAAGCCGACCAGGCCTGCACGGTCGAGGTCGACGGCAGCAACGGCATCGTGCGCTTCGAACAACCGCAGCGCGCCGTGACACCCGGACAATCGGTGGTGTTCTACGACGGCGAGGTCTGCCTCGGCGGCGGTATCATCGAACGCAGCGACGCACCCTTGGGCGGCTGGGATTCGACCTCCGATGCGTGAGTCGCGCGTCATCGCTCTGGCCGGCGTGCTGCAGGCCTGCCAACTGGTGCGCTCGATCGCAACCAGCGGACGAGCCGACAGCGTCGTCGTCGAAGCCAGTCTCGCCAGCGTGTTCCGCATCGATGCGGACAGTGCCGTCGATGTGTTCGGCGGGCTCGGCGGCTTGCGCCTCGGCCTCGAAACCCTGCTCGACCAGTTCGACAACGGCAAGCGCGACCTCGCGCTGACCCGGCTGGTCCTCGGCGTGCTGCGGCTGGAGCGACGCCTCGCGAGCAATTCGCAGATGCTCGCCGCGCTGCGCAAGGGCATCGACGAGATCCAGCGTCAGGCCGATCATCTCGGCGTCGCGCATGCGACCGTGCAGTCGCGCCTGGCCGAACTCTATGTGCAGACGCTGTCGCAGCTGCGCCCGCGCGTTGTCGTGCACGGCAATCCCCTGCATCTGGCCAACCCGCAGCGTGTCGAGCAGATCCGCGCCCTGCTGCTCGCCGCGGTTCGCGCCGCCGTGCTCTGGCGCCAGGTCGGCGGCAGCCAGCTGCGCTTGCTGCTGCGTCGCCGCGAGTACGCGATGTTGGCGCGCGGGATGCTGACGCGAAGCACGCTGGATCGCGGTTGAGTGGCGGGCGCCTGGAACGAGACGCCCGCATTGCCTGTTGCGATTCCCAATTCCCATCTCCCCGATGTCGCAGTGCGGCAACGCTTTGAGCGATAATGGACGGCCCATTCGCGGATCCCCACTGCGGATCGTGCCCGCGGCGGTCGCCGCGACGCTTCATGCGAGCGAACGCCAGCAAGCCCAGGAGAGTCAGATGACAGATTCGTTCTCGACCCAGGATGTTTTCGAGATCAACGGCAAACGCTACCGCTACGCCAGTCTGACCCGGCTCGGCCAGCGCTTCGACCTCAAGCGCCTGCCCTATTCGATGAAGATCCTGCTCGAAAACCTGCTGCGCCACGAGGACGGCATCAACGTCACGGCGAAGGAAATCGAAGCGGTCGCGAACTGGGACGCACACAAGGAACCGGATACCGAAATCTCGTTCATGCCGGCGCGCGTGGTGCTGCAGGATTTCACCGGCGTGCCCTGCGTGGTCGATCTCGCCGCGATGCGTGATGCGGTGGTGAAACTCGGCGGCGATGCGACCCAGATCAATCCGCTGGCGCCGGCGGAACTGGTCATCGACCACTCGGTGCAGGTCGATGCCTATGGTTCGACTGCGGCGCTCGATACCAACGTCGAGATCGAATTCGAACGCAACCAGGAACGCTATTCGTTCCTGCGTTGGGGCCAGAAGGCCTTCAACAATTTCAAGGTAGTGCCGCCGCGCACCGGCATCGTGCATCAGGTCAACCTGGAGCATCTTGCGCGCGTGGTGTTCACCGCCGAAAAGGACGGCGAAACCTGGGCCTATCCGGACACGGTCTTCGGCACCGACTCGCACACGACGATGATCAACGGTCTCGGCGTGCTCGGCTGGGGCGTCGGCGGCATCGAGGCGGAAGCTGCGATGCTCGGGCAGCCTTCATCGATGCTGATACCGCAGGTCGTCGGCTTCAAGCTGAGCGGCCGCCTCGGCGAAGGCATCACCGCAACCGACCTCGTGCTGACCGTGACGCAGATGCTGCGCAAGCTCGGCGTGGTCGGCAAGTTCGTCGAGTTCTTCGGTGACGGCCTCGCCTTCCTGCCGCTGGCCGATCGCGCGACGATCGCGAACATGGCGCCGGAATACGGCGCGACCTGCGGCATCTTCCCGGTCGATCAGGAGGCGCTGAACTATCTGCGCCTGTCCGGCCGCGACGAGGCGCAGATCAATCTGGTCGAAGCGTATGCGAAAGCGCAGGGCCTCTGGCATGACGCGGCGACTCCGCACGCGCAGTTCACGACGACGCTGGAATTGAATCTTTCCGACGTCAAGCCGTCGCTGGCCGGACCCAAGCGCCCGCAGGACCGCGTGCTGCTCGGCGAGGTGCGCAAGAGTTTCAGGGACGCGCTCGGCGGGCTCACCGCCAACCGCAAACCCAAGGGCGAGGACATCGCCGACTTCGCCAACGAAGGCGGCGCCAGCGCGATCGGCAATCCGGCCAACGACCTGACCAACGGCGGCGTCCGCGTGGAAAAGGATGGCTGCACCTTCACGCTGCGCGATGGCGCAGTGGTGATTGCCGCGATCACCTCATGCACGAACACCTCGAACCCCGCGGTGATGCTCGCGGCCGGCCTGCTCGCGAAGAAGGCCGCGGCGCGTGGCCTGACCTCGAAGCCGTGGGTGAAACCTTCGCTCGGACCGGGCTCGCTGGTGGTCACCGATTATCTGAAGAAGACCGGCCTGCTGGAGGAACTCGAAAAAGTCGGTTTCTACGTCGTCGGCTACGGCTGCACGACCTGCATCGGCAATTCCGGACCGTTGCCGATCGAAATCAGCAAGGGCATTTCCGAGGGCGATCTCGCAGTCGCCTCGGTGCTTTCGGGCAATCGCAACTTCGAAGGTCGCGTGCATCCCGAGGTGAAGATGAATTACCTCGCCTCGCCGCCGCTGGTGGTCGCCTACGCGCTCGCCGGCACGCTCAACATCAATCTCGAAACCGATCCTCTCGGCAACGGCAGCGATGGCCAGCCGGTATTCCTCAAGGACATCTGGCCGAGCAACCAGGAAATCTCCGACACGATTGCCGGTGCGATCAATCCGGCCATGTTCACCAAGAACTACGCCGACGTGTTCAAGGGCGACAGCCGCTGGAACCAGATCGCATCGCCGGATGGCGCACGTTATGCGTGGGATGATTCGACCTACATCAAGAATCCGCCGTATTTCGATGGCATGAGCGCCGCACCGGGCACGATCGAAGACATCCACGGCGCGCGCGTGCTCGGCCTGTTCGGCGACTCGATCACGACCGACCACATCTCGCCGGCCGGATCGATCAAGAAGGATTCGCCGGCGGGACGTTTCCTGATCGAGCGCGGTGTCGCTCCGAAGGATTTCAACTCGTACGGTTCGCGCCGCGGCAACGACGACGTGATGGTGCGCGGCACGTTCGCCAACATCCGCATCCGCAACCTGATGCTGCATGGGGTCGAAGGCGGCTACACGCTGCACGTGCCGAGCGGCGAACAACTCGCGATCTACGACGCGGCGATGAAGTACAAGGCGGAAAAGACCCCGCTGGTCGTGCTCGCGGGCAAGGAATACGGCACCGGCTCTTCGCGCGACTGGGCCGCCAAGGGCACCTTGCTGCTCGGCGTGAAGGCGGTCATCACGGAAAGCTTCGAACGCATCCACCGCTCGAACCTGGTCGGCATGGGCGTGCTGCCGTGTCAGTTCATCGACGGACAGAACGCGCAATCGCTCGGTTTGACCGGACAGGAAACCTTCGACATCAGCGGCTTGAAGGGTGGCGAGTCGAAGGAAGCCGACGTCACCGCGACCGCCGCCGACGGAACCCGCAAGACCTTCAAGGTCAAGGTGCTGCTGCTGACGCCGAAGGAACGCGAGTTCTTCCGCCATGGCGGCATTCTGCAATACGTGTTGCGACAGCTGGCCGGAAGAAAAGCCGCCTGAAGCAGGCCCGCATGACGCGCCGTCACACGGCGGCGCGTCAGCGCGTACTGTTCCAGTGCGCGTTGTAGCAACGCCAGGTTCCGCGCTCGCGCCGCCAGCCCGTCACGATCTGCAGCACCGCGCGGTGCTCCGGTAACCAGCGCCCGGATCCATCGGTGACGGTCGCCTCGAACCGGGCCGTGGCGCGATCGCGATCGACCTCCACCTCGACCGTGCCGATCGAAACACCGATAGTGCGGCCGGCGAGCAGGCGCGCACGCAGCAACTGCTGCAGACCGTCGCGGTCGACTTCGCCGTCGTTGCCGACGAAATCCGTGTCGACATGATCGAGCACGCCGCCGCTGCTGCGCGCTTCGGCGGCCGTGGCCATCGCCGAGATTGCGCTGCGGATGGCTTCGGCATCCGGCGGACCGGCGCAGGCGGCAAGGACGGCGAAAAGGACGGGCAACAGCCTGCGCATCGCGATATCTCCTGATTCCACTGTCACGCTGCAATGCGGCTTGCTGCTGGTTCCGGCGTTGTGCTGCAATCGCGCGACCGCGTGCGAGACCATACACGCCCGCCGCGCCGCGCGTCCGCCGAACACCGCACACAGGAAGCCACCCGCCCATGCAGCCGCTCAGCGCAGGAGAAGACATGACTCACGACGAGCGCCCGTGGCTGCGGAGTTATCCGAAAAACGTTCCGGCCGAAATCGATCCGGCGCAGTACCACTCGGTTGCGGCACTGCTCGAGGAATGCTGCGACCGCTTTCGTCATCGCCCTGCCTTCACCAACATGGGCAAGCGCATCAGCTACGACGATCTGGACACGCTGAGCGCAAGATTCGCGGCGTTTCTGCTCAACGATCTGCAACTGAAAAAGGGCGATCGCGTCGCGCTGATGATGCCGAACCTGCTGCAGTATCCGATCGCCATCATGGCGGTCCTGCGCGCCGGCCTCACCGTCGTCAACACCAACCCGTTGTACACCGCGCGCGAATTGAAGCACCAACTGGTCGATTCCGGCGCCAGCGCGATCGTGGTGCTCGACAACTTCGCCAAGACCGTTGCCGAGGTCATCGAAGGCACCGCGTGCAAGCATGTGATTTGCACCGCCGTCGGCGACATGCTGGATTTTCCGAAATCGCTGATCACCAATCTTGTCGTGCGCCACGTCAAGAAAATGGTTCCGGCGTATTCGATTCCGCACGCGATCCGATTCAACGATGCGATGAAACGCGGCGCGCGTTCGAAACCGGGCAAGGTCGACGTAGGTCCGCAGGACATCGCGTTTCTGCAATACACCGGCGGGACGACTGGCGTCGCCAAGGGCGCGATGCTGACCCATCGCAACATGGTGTCGAACATGCTGCAGGCGTTCGCCTGGATCAGCCCGAACATGCGCGAGGGCGAGGAAGTCGTCATCACCGCGCTGCCGCTGTATCACATCTTTGCGTTGACCGCGAATTTCCTGACCTTTGCGCGCGTCGGCGGCTTCAATTATCTGATCACCAATCCGCGCGACATGCCCGGCTTCGTCAAGGAAATCCGCTCGGCGCGATTCACCGCGCTGACCGGCGTCAATACCTTGTTCGCAGGCCTGCTCAACACGCCCGGATTCGATCAGGTGGATTTCTCCACCCTGCACCTGACGCTCGGCGGCGGCATGGCGGTGCAGCGCGCGGTCGCAGAGCGCTGGAGAAAGGTGACGGGAAGCACGCTCGCCGAAGCCTACGGATTGACCGAGACCTGTCCGGCCGTGTGCATCAATCCGCTGGATATTCCGGAATACAACGGCTCGATCGGACTGCCGATCCCGTCGACCGACGTCGCGATCCAGGACGACGACGGCAATGTTCTGCGCAACGGCGAGACCGGCGAGCTGTGCGTATACGGACCGCAGGTGATGAAGGGCTACTGGAACCGCCCCGAGGAAACGGCCAATGTGCTGTCGGCCGATGGCTGGCTGCGCACCGGCGATATCGCGCGCATCGACGAAAAAGGATTCGTCTACATCGTCGATCGCAAGAAGGACATGATTCTGGTGTCCGGCTTCAATGTGTATCCGAACGAGATCGAGGATGTCGTCGCGCAGATGCCGGGGGTGCTCGAGGTGGCGGCGGTCGGCGTGCCCGACGAGAAATCCGGCGAGGCGGTGAAGATCGTGATCGTCAAGAAGGACCCGAATCTGACCGCCGAAGCGGTGCGCGCGCACTGCAAGGAGAATCTGACCGGGTACAAGATGCCGAAATCGATCGAGTTCCGCGATTCGCTGCCGAAGACGAACGTCGGCAAGATCCTGCGACGCGAATTGCGCGACTCGCCGGCTCCGTCGGCGAAAGTCTGATTCAACCCCGCAACGGGGATCCGGCGTGATCGCGCTGCGGCGCGGTCACGGCATCGAGTACGGCTCCAGACGATCGGCGTAGCCGCCGAGCAGATTCCACAGTGGCGCTTCCTTGTCCTCGGGAATGCGCGCATACGCGAAACCGAGCTGGTCTTCCGTCACCCGCGCCAGCCGCGCCTCGACGTGGATGTCCAGCGCGTCGCCGAACAGCATGTCCAGCGCGTACAGGTCGCCGACCTTGCCGGTCCAGCCGTCCGGACGTCCGACGAGCACGCCGGTTGCCGAGATATCCTGGATTTCGCTGCTCCAGGCGCTGCCGCCACTGCTCATCAGGATCGCCGAGCGGATCGACATCCGAGCCGGTCTCAGTGATCGTGCGTTGGCGTGATTTGTCATGCTTTCCCCGCGAATTCCGACCAAGGCACCTATTTCCGGAAGACTAACCCCAGCGCCGCCCTGTTTTCCAGCGCTACTCCGCCACGACACAAATTGTCAATATCTGGTGAATATTCAGCTAAACTGTCGGCGATCGTCCCGTCCTGGGGCACTGGAGGGGTGCAGAGCGTTTGCCGCTCGGTCTGCGATCAACGAGCGGCGTCCTGTCCTGAGGGTAATTCCATGACCGCCGTCGAAATGTTGCACCGTGACAACGATTATCGTCTCCTGCGCACGCTGGAGGACCCGGTGGCGAATGCCCACTGGTGCTTCATGCATGCGCACCGTTTTCCGCGCGACACCGGGTATCGCGCGTGTTTTTCCGTGGCGCTGATGAAGGAAATGCGTGAATTCCTGAAGCGCACGTCCGACCGCCTCACGATGCGCGCATCGAATGCAGATGCCGGATTGACCCATGTGGTTGTCGCCTCGGACGTCAATGTCTACAACCTCGGCGGCGATCTCGATCTATTCTGCCGATTGATCCGCGAACGCAATCGCGAGCACCTGCTCGCCTACGCTCGTCTGTGCGTGGAAGGCGTTCACGAGATTCACGCGGGACTCAATCGCAACGTCCACACCGTGGCTCTCGTCCAGGGCGATGCCTTGGGTGGCGGTCTCGAGCTTGCTCTTTCCTGCCAGACCATCGTCGCCGAAAGCGGCATCGGCATGGGCTTCCCGGAAGTGCTGTTCGATCTGTTCCCCGGCATGGGCGCCTATTCCTTCCTCTGCCAGCGCGTCAGCCCGCGCTTCGCCGAAGAGATGATGTTGAACGGCACCATCTATTCGAGCGATGAATTGCATCGCCTCGGCGTCATCGATGTGCTGGTGCCCAAGGGCGAAGGCGTGCAGGCCGTGCACGATCTGATCCGTCGCAATCAGCGCATCTCGCATGCGCGCACCGCGATGAATCGGGTTCGCCAGATCCGCAACCCGGTCACCCTCACCGAACTGATGCAGGTCACCGAAATCTGGGTCGACACCGCGATGCAGCTCGGCGAAAAGTCGATGCGTACGATGGAGCGTCTGGTCCGCGCCCAGCAGAAGCGTCCGGATGTGGTCGATACGCAACCCGTCGTTGCGGCCGACGTGCCCCAGGTTGCCGTGCTCTGATGTAGTCATCGCGGTCGGCTTCACGCAGTACAGGACGGCGGCAGGTCAAGCCGGATCAATGGATTCGATCCGGCTCGCTGTCCGACTGGGCCGGCACAGGAGTTTTCAGGGAAACGCGCGCCAGTTCGAGCTGTTCGCGCAGATTCTGGATCCGCGGCTGCCACTCGCGCGGCAGTTGCCAGTTGCCGAGCCTCATCGCGTCGGAGGCCGCCGCGGCGAGGTGCAGGGCACCCACATTTCCGGCCACGCCCTTGAGTGCGTGGCATTGATCGCGAAACGCGTCCCACTGGCCTGCGGCGCCACTCTTTTCCAGATCGCCGATGGTCTTCAGCGCATCGTGCAGACACTCGTCGACGAACAGCCCTACGAAGCCCTCTCCCAGTTGCAGCTCGCTGAGTTCATCGAGCACCGCGCGCGAGATCACGCCGCCGCTGGTGGCGCGCGGAGTCTTGCTCTGCGCCTGACTCTGGCCTGCCACTGACGAGGCGCCGGTTTTCGGATCGCTTTCGGTGCGGCCCAGCGCCACATCCACCAGCGCTTCGAGCAGCCGGTTCAGCACGATGGGTTTGGTCAGGAACGTGCGCGCACCGGCCTGTTCGCATTCGCGCACCGTCGCCGCCGTGGCGTCGGCGCTCAGAACGATGAAGGGCGTCGATTCCTGGCCCGCCTCCATCACTCGCATCTGCTTCAGCACATCCAGACCGCTGATGCCGGGCATGTGCAGATCGATGATCACGCCGTCGAAGCGCTCGTTCTCCAGCGCCGTCAACACTTCCTCGCCGCTCTGAACCGCAAACGTCTGGTGGCCTGCTTTTTCGAGCAGCCGGGTGAGCACGGTGGTATTCGCCGGCTGGTCGTCCGCGACGAGCAGGCGCAGGGATTTGACGCGGGCGCGGTGACGTACGAACGGGTCATCGAAGGCGATGATGTTTTCGCCGCTGCGGGCCGCCTTCACCTGAGTCGCGAAGGGCGCATCGACCGACTTGAAGGGAATCTCGGCCCAGAAGTTCGAACCTTCGCCTTCCACGCTCTCGAAGCCGATCCGGCCACCGAGAAGCTCGGTCAGGGATTTCGCGATCGTGGTGCCAAGCCCGGTGCCGCCGAAGCGACGACCGTGTCCGCCGTCAGCCTGCTCGAAGGCGTCGAAGATGCGGCCCTGCGCATCGAGCGGGATGCCGATGCCGGTATCGCGCACGGAAAAGCGCAGCATGGCGACCGCGGCGACATTGCTGTCGATGCGCTCGATCGCGACGTTGACGCCGCCCTTCTCGGTGAACTTGATCGCGTTCGAAATCAGATTGAGCAGAATCTGCCGGAGGTGATCGCCGTCGCCGTGCAAGGTGACCGGTACGCTCTGCCCCACCTCGAGGTTGAACGTGATGCCCTTGTTGTGCGCGAGCGGCTGCAGCATGACCTGGATGCCGTCGACGACATCGGTGACGCGGAAATCCGATTCGGCGGACTTCAGCTTGCCGACCTCGATCGCGGAAATGTCGAGCACATCCTCGATCAGGGTGAGCAGCGTCTTGGCCGAGGCCTGGATCACTTCCGCGCATTCACGCTGTTCGTTCGTGAGCTTGGTCGTCGAGAGCAGTTCGGACATGCCGACCACGCCATTCAGCGGCGTGCGGAACTCGTGACTCATGTTGGCGAGGAAACGGCTCTTCGCTTCGTTCGCGCGACGCGCTTCCTCGGTTGCGCGCGTCAATGCGCGCAGCAACGAGGTGAGATACGCCGGGATCGCGATCAAGCCGACGAGCAGGCCCCACGCCAACGCCTGGTTTTCCTGCCAGTACGGCGTGAACGTGATGACAGGCGCGAATGAAAGACTCGCCAGGGCCACCGCGATCATCAGGAAGCGCGGTCCGTAGCGCAGACCATTGCCGATCGTGACCCACATGTAGACGACGTAGACAGGCGCGAGATGGGCACCCATCAGGTGCATCGCGGCGCCCATCATCGTGTAGTCGACGCACATGCCGGCGACGCGACGCAGGTGCGATATGCCGGGCCGCAAAGCAATGGCGATCAGGATTCCCGCACCGGCGAGCGACTCGACCGCGACCAGCAGGAGTACGGCGCGCAGAGCCGGATCGTGGAAGCCGGTGATGCTTCCGACGCCACCCAGGTAGATCAGAACCACCCCGAGGATGCACAGCCGGATGATCGCCTGCTCGTGCTCGCTGTCAGGACGCTTCGCGTACCTGGTCCTGACCGTTGCTAGGAGGGAATTCATGAGCTTGCGCGCCGCGCACTTCGCATCGGCTGCGAATCAGACGCCCACGCTCGGCGGTGCCAGTTTGGCGTTGAGCACGTCGAGGATTCGCGCTTGATGGGATAGCAGGACATCGACACAGGAAGGATCAAAAAGCGTGCCACGATTGGCCTGCACGTAGGTAAACGCCTCCTCCGAGCTCCAGGCGCGTTTGTAGGGCCGCTCGGATGTCAGTGCATCGAAGACGTCCGCCAGCGCGACGACGCGGGCCGGCAGCGGGATCGCCTCGCCCTTCAGTCCGTCCGGATAGCCGCTGCCGTCCCAGCGCTCGTGATGGCGCAGCGCGATCAGGGCGCCCATCTGCACGAAACGGCTCTGGCTGTCGCGCAGGATCTCGTAGCCGATCAGCGGATGCCGGCGCATCACCGCGAATTCCTCGTCCGTCAGGCTGCCGCGCTTGAGCAGCACCGCATCGGGAATGCCGATCTTGCCGATATCGTGCAGCGGCGCGGCCGAAGTCAGGGTCTTGACGTCCTCTTCCGGCATGCCGAGGGCTTCGGCGATGATTTCGGCGTAATGCGACATGCGCAGCAGATGGATGCCGGTGCCGAGATCGCGGTACTCGATCGCCTTGGCCAGGCGATACAGGGTTTCGCGTTCGCGCTGCTCGACTTCGTGCAGCCCTTCCAGCACGCGGCTTTCCAGCGATCGCGCACGCTCCTTCACCGACTCGCCCTGCTGGCGCAGCTGCAGCAGATTCTTGCAGCGCGTGCGCAGCTCGCGCGGGCGCACCGGCTTGACCAGGAAATCGATCACCCCGGCTTCGAGCGCCGCCTGGCGCACCGGCTCGTCGCCGACGACACTGATCAGGACGATCGGAACGTCACGACGTGACAAGGAACGGCGAAATCGGCGCGCGAACTCGAGCCCGTCCATTTCCGGCATGCGATAGTCGAGCAGCACCAGATCGGTGACGTTCGCTTCGGACCAGCGCAAGGCCTCGACCGGACTGCCGAAGTCCGCCGTGCGCACGCCGGGACCGATCGCCTCGACGACATGCCGCAACATCGTGCGAGCAGAAGGCTGGTCATCGACGATCAGTACGTTCAATCAGACTCTCCACGGTGGCGTGCGGCCGATTGCGTCCCATTCCAGCAGTCCGTGGACTTCAAGCGTGCCGACGGCACCTGACGGGCGCGCCATTACCCGCCTGCAGCGCGCATCCTGCATCTAGGCTAACACAATCGGGGAAGCACTCATTGCTGCGATGCGTGCGTCAACCGAAGGCTTGTTTCAGCCTTCCGGACGCATGTACGGGAACAACAATACATCGCGAATCGAGGGTACGTCCGCGAAGAACATCACCAACCGATCGATGCCGACGCCGAGACCGCCGGTCGGCGGCATTCCGTACTCCAGCGCACGGATGTAGTCGGCATCGAAATGCATCGCCTCGTCGTCGCCGGCGTCCTTCGCCTGCACCTGCGCGAGGAAACGCCGGGCCTGATCTTCCGGATCGTTGAGCTCGGAAAATCCGTTCGCGATCTCCTTCGCGCCGATGAACAGCTCGAAGCGATCGGTGACCTCGGCATCGGCATCGCTGGCGCGCGCGAGCGGCGATACTTCGGTCGGATACTGCGTGATGAAGGTCGGCTGCAGCAGCGCGCCTTCGACGGTCGCCTCGAAGATTTCGAGCAGCAGTCGGCCCCAGCCGAAGTCGCTCTTCACGTGCACGCCGAGGCGAGCCGCATGCGCGGCCAATGCAGTGCGATCGCGCAGTTCGTGTTCGCCGATGTCGGGGTTGTGGAAGCGCACCGCCTCGCTCATCGCCCAGCGCCGGAACGGCGGACCGACATCGATGTCGCGACCTTCCCAGGTCAAGGCCGTGCGACCGAGCGTCGCCACCGCCATGTCGCGGATCATCGCTTCGGTCAGATCCATCACTTCGATATGCGTCGCGTAGGCCTGATACAACTCGAGCATCGTGAACTCGGGATTGTGCCGCGTCGACACGCCCTCGTTGCGGAAATTTCGATTGATCTCGTAGACGCGCTCGAAGCCTCCGACGACCAGACGCTTCAAGTACAACTCGGGCGCCACGCGCAGATACATGTCGAGGTCGAGCGCGTTGTGATGCGTCTTGAACGGCTTCGCCGTCGCGCCGCCCGGAATCGGATGCATCATCGGCGTCTCGACTTCCATGAAGCGCCGCGGCTCCGCTTCGAGCCACTGCCGCATGAAGCGCATCATGTGCGAGCGCAGCTCGAACACGCGGCGCGATTCCGCGGTGACGATGAGATCGACGTAACGCTGCCGGTAGCGCTGCTCCACATCGGCGAGACCGTGCCACTTGTCCGGCAACGGGCGCAGTGACTTCGTCAGCAAGCGCAGCTGGTCGACTCTGATCGAAAGCTCGCCGGTCTTGGTGCGCGTCAGCACGCCTTGCGCCGAGAGGATGTCGCCGATGTCCCATCCCTTGAACGCATCGTAGGCGTCGCCCAGGGTCGAGTGCTGCAGGAACAGCTGGATGCGCTCGGAACGGTCCTGCACATGCGCGAAACTGGCCTTGCCCATGACGCGCTTGGCCATCAGGCGACCGGCGACGCGCACGCGACGCTGCAGCGCTTCCAATGCCTCGACCGTCCAGTATTCCTTGTCCGCGAATTCGGTCTGCAGATCGGCGGCGAACGCATCGACCACGACGTCATTCGGAAATGCGATGCCGTTCGCGCGCAAGGCACGCAGTTTTTCGCGGCGCTCGGCGATCAGCTTGTTTTCGTCGACCGGCGGCGTGTCTGCAGCAGAAGCTCCTGCAGTCTCATCGGCGCCGGGGGCGACTGTCTTTGCGCTCATACATCGTGTCCTGGATGAAATAGCTGATTGCCGCGTTCTGTCTTCGCCATCGCTGCAGATGCCGGAACCGCGCAGCGCGACCTGCCGCACGACGACGCTGCCGAATCGCCGCCCTTGCAGGAACGACGAGGTTCACGCATCCACGCGCTTGGCGCCCGCCTCGAGACCGGCTTTCAGACTCGCCTCGATGAATTCGTCGAGATCGCCGTCGAGCACCTTCTGCGTATCGGTGCGCTCGACGCCGGTGCGCAGATCCTTGATGCGGCTCTGATCGAGCACGTAGTTGCGAATCTGGCTGCCCCAGCCGATGTCGGACTTGGTCGCTTCCAGCGCATCCTTCTCGGCATTGCGCTTCTGGATCTCGAGTTCGTACAACTTGGCCTTCAGCATCTTCATCGCGCGATCGCGGTTCGCGTGCTGCGAGCGCTCGGTCTGGCAGGCGACGACGGTATTCGTCGGCACGTGGGTGATGCGCACGGCCGACTCGGTCTTGTTGACGTGCTGACCGCCGGCGCCGGACGAGCGATACACATCGGTCTTCAGATCAGCCGGATTGATGTCGATCTCGATGTCGTCGTCGACCTCGGGCGATACGAATACCGAAGTGAAACTGGTATGTCGGCGATTGTCCGAATCGAAGGGCGACTTGCGCACCAGACGATGCACGCCGATCTCGGTTTTGAGCCAGCCGTAGGCGTAGTCGCCTTCGACGCGGAAGGTCGCGCTCTTGATGCCGGCCACTTCGCCCGCGCTCGCCTCGAGCAACTCGGTCTTCCAGCCGCGCGCTTCCGCCCAGCGCAGATACATGCGCAGCAGCATCTCGGCCCAATCCTGCGCCTCGGTGCCGCCGGCACCGGCCTGGATGTCGACGAACGCATTGGTCGCATCCATCTCGCCTGAAAACATGCGATTGAATTCGAGCTTCTCGACGTGCGCGTTCAGCGCCTCGACGTCTTTTTCGACCGCCAGCGCGGTGCCTTCGTCGCGCTCCTCGACGGCGAGGCCGAGCAGCTCGGCCGCCTCGACCAGACTGTCGGTCAGACTGCGGATGCCGTCGACGACGCGCTCCAGACTCGCGCGCTCCTTGCCGAGGTCCTGCGCATGTTGCGGGTTGTCCCAGATCGTCGGGCTCTCGAGTTCACGCGTGACTTCCTCCAGGCGTTCGGCCTTGGTGTCGAAGTCAAAGATACCCCCTGAGCGATGCTACTCGCTGCTTGAGATCATCGATGCGGAACAGGATGGGATTGGTCTCGATCATGGCGCTCGGGTTTTCGAGAATGGAATAGCCGTACATGGTAGACGCCAGCAAGGGGGCCACACCAGTGGGCACTCGGACGCAGCAAGGCGCGGCGGGCCGATTCGCAACGCGTCTGCCCCTTCCACGGTTCGCACAGCGTGCTTGCCGGGGTTACAAACTGTAACGATGTATCCACAACTTTTAACAGTCCTGGGGTGGTTGGAAGGGAGCGTGTCTTTCTATCCTGCGTCAGTAGGAGACCGACGGATCAACCCTGGGAGAACATCATGGACAGCAGAAATTCCGCATCGATTTGCAGCATCGTGATCGCCGCGGCCATCGCGTTCGCGCACGACGCGCAGGCGATCGACCTCAACGGCGCACTCGGCGCCGGCATGAAAGCCGGCAAGGCCGCAACCTTGTCCGACGCCGAGGTGATTGCGTCCGCCAATCAGGCGTGCGTCTACATGGACCAGCAGAACAAGGTACTGCCGACCGGCAACAAATACGCCGCACGTTTGGCCAAGATCACGCAGGGCCTGCAGAACGAAGATGGCCTGTCGCTCAGCTTCAAGGTTTACCAGAATCCCGAAATGAATGCCTGGGCGATGGCGAACGGCTGCGTTCGCGTCTATACGGGCCTGCTCGACAAGGCGACCGACGACGAAGTGCGCGGCGTGCTCGGGCACGAAATCGGCCATGCCAAGCTCGGCCATACCAAGGCCAAGATGAAGACGGCCTTGCTCGCTTCAGCCGCGCGCGAAGGCGCGGCCGCTACGGGCGGCAACGCCGGCAAGATTGCCCAGTCCCAACTCGGCGGCGTGGCCGAGGCCGTCGTGAACTCGCAGTTCTCGCAAAAGGAAGAAAGCGCCGCCGACGAATACGGCTACCGTTTCATGGTCAAGCACAAGTACGACCCGAATGCGATGGTGACGATGTTCCGCAAACTGCCCGGCAAGGGTGGCCTGACGTCGAGCCACCCGGGCTCGGAGGCGCGTGCACAAAATATCGAGAAGCTGATCAAGAAAGGCTGATCCGATTGCGCCGGCGCACGGACGCGCCAGGCGTACGCGAAGCGCAACAGCTGCAGCGTCCGGTGCAACCGCTCGGCTGACGAAAAGCCCTAGACCGCTTCCATGTGACGCAGCAACAGCTGCAGTCGTTCCTGGCCGTTCCAGTGATTGACGTCGAGCTGGAATGCCGCGCGCAATCGCGTCTTCGGCGGCGGCGGCGGGCTATCGAGCGCATTGAACAGGATCGCGTCGAGCAGATCGGGACATTCCTCCGCGCGCAGCACCAGCTTGAGATGGCGCTCGCCGACCATCCGCCACGACTCCACGACGAACACATTGTCGAACACGGGCTCGGCGAAGGCCTGCCCCCAGGGTCCGGCATAACGCAGTGCGTGGGCGACCTCGGCGCAGAATTCAGCCGCGGCCAGGCTACCATCGCTCCAGAGGATGTTTTCGAGCGACTCCGTATCGAGCCGGCGCCGCGCGACCACATCGAATTCGGCAGCGAAGCGCGCCAGATGCGCTACCGACAAGGTCAATCCCGCGGCCATTGCGTGACCGCCGAAGCGCTTGATCAGACCCGGACAGCTTGCGTCGACTTCGGCCAATGCGTCGCGCAGATGAAACCCGGCAATCGAACGCGCCGAACCGCGAAGCTCGATGTCCTGCACCGATTCCTGCGGCTCCTGCCGATTGCGATCCGCGTTTTCGTGCGAGGCCATTCCGGCGTTCGCCGGTGCGAACGCGATCACCGGCCGATGCAGGCGTTCCTTCAATTTCGAGGCGACCAGACCGACGATGCCTGGATGCCAATCCGACTCGTGCAACACGATGCCATAGGGCAATTCGTCGTCGCGATGCCGCGCCAGAAAGTCGGCGACCATCGCCTCGCCCTGTTCAACCATCGCCGCCTGCATTTCCTGGCGTTGCGCATTGATCGCGGACAACTCGGCGGCGAGCCGGTCCGCGTGCGCGACATCATCGGCCAGCAGACACTCGATGCCGAGCGCCATATCGTCGAGCCGGCCTGCGGCATTGATGCGCGGACCGAGCACGAAGCCGAGATCGCTCGCGACCGCGCGCGTCGGATCGCGCTTGCCGACGCGATACAGCGCAGCGATTCCCGCGCAACTGCGTCCGGCGCGAATGCGCCGAAGTCCCGCATCGACCAGGATGCGATTATTGGCATCGAGCGGAACCAGATCGGCGACCGTGCCGAGCGCAACCAGATCGAGCAGGACCGACAGGTCGGGCTCTGCGGCGCCGGCTCGCGCGAATGCGCCGGCGTCGCGAAGCCGCGCACGCAGCGCGAGCAACAGGTAGAACATGACGCCGACGCCGGCGAGCGATTTGCTCGGAAACGTCTGGTTGAGGCGCGCGTCGTCTGCGCACTGCGCGCACAACGAACTACGGCTCGGGTGTTCCTGCCGATCGGGAGATTCAACGCCAGGCAACGCACCGTCGCGCTCCGCGCCATGCGCACATTTTTCCGTCGCGGTGACATTCGGATTGACGATCGCATCCGCATCCGGCAGCAGCTCGCCCGGAAGATGGTGATCGGTGATCACGACCTTGATGCCGAACGCGCGCGCCGCCGCGACGCCGGCATGGCTCGCAACGCCGTTGTCGACGGTGACGATGAGATCCGGACGATCGTCCGCAACGAGGGATTCCACCAGCCCTTGCGACAACCCGTAGCCATCGCGAAACCGGTTCGGAACGCGATAGCCGATATTGCGCGCACCGAGCAGGCGCAGTCCGCGCATCGCGACGGCGGTGCCGGTCGCACCGTCCGCATCGAAGTCGCCGACGATGCAGATGCGTTGCCGGGTTTCGATCGCCGCTGCGAGCAACTGACAGGCTCGCTCCACACCGCCGAGCGACGCGGGCGAGGCCAGATGCGCCAGACGCGTGTGCGCGATGTCGTCCGGCGTCAGGCCGCGCCCGGCATAAACCCGCGCCAGCAGCGGATGCATCGCTGGGGGCCAGGTGCTGGCGATTTCGCCGGGCGCTGCGCGCCGACGCAGGGTCAACGTCCGCATGACGGCACCAGAAAGCACCCCGGTTCGCGCGCGCGATTCATTCGCGTGGCGCCGGTGCCATCAGACGTCGTAACGCACGCCGATGATTTCGTAATGCCGGGTGCCGTTCGGGGCCTGGAATTCGAAGCTGTCGCCTTCGCTCTTGCCGATCAGCGCACGCGCGATCGGCGAGGACACCGAGATCAGGCGCTGCTTGATGTCGGCCTCCAGATCACCCACGATCTGATAGCTGATTTCCTCGCCGGAATCCTCATCGGCGAGATCGACGAATGCGCCGAACACGATGCGCTTGCCCGCATTCAGACGCGACACATCGATCACGTCGGCATACGACAGCGCGGCTTCGAGCTCGTTGATACGGCCTTCGGTGAAACCCTGCATTTCGCGCGCCGCGTGATATTCGGCGTTCTCCTTCAGGTCACCGTGCGCGCGCGCCTCCGCGATCGCCGCGATGATGCGCGGACGATCCTTCGACTTCAGCCGATCGAGTTCGGCGCGCAGGCGCTCGGCGCCCTTCTGCGTCATCGGCGCGCGATTCACGGCGCAGCTCCGTCCGGGGTCTTCATGCCAGTTCCTTGTGCAGTTCCTGCAGACTGTTTACATCAGTGCTGCTGCGGAAGTCCATCGAATGCAGCAGCGCCTTGGCACCGCTGACCGTCGTCGAATAGGTCACGCGCTGCTGCAGCGCCTCGCGCCGGATCGAGAACGAGTCGGAGATCGCCTGCTTGCCTTCGGTGGTGTTGACGATGAAGGCGATCTCTCCGTTCTTGATCAGGTCGACGACGTGCGGGCGTCCTTCCAGCACCTTGTTGATGCGCTCGCAGGCAATCGCGTGCTCGCTGAGGAAACGATGAGTGCCGCTGGTCGCGACCAGACTGAAACCGCGGCGCAACAGGTCGCGCGCGACATCGAGCAGCAATTCCTTGTCGGCATCGCGCACCGAGATGAAGGCCTTGCCCTGCGCCGGCGCGCGAATGCCGGCCGCCTCGTGCGCGCGTGCGAACGCGGCGCCGAAGCTGCGTCCGACGCCCATTACTTCGCCGGTGGAGCGCATTTCCGGACCGAGGATCGGATCGACATTCTGGAATTTCAGGAACGGGAAGATCGCTTCCTTGACCGAGTAATAGGCCGGCACCACTTCGCGCGTCGCGCCCTGCTTGTCGAGCGACTGACCGACCATGCAGCGCGCCGCAATCTTCGCGAGCGCGACGCCGGTCGCCTTGGCGACGAACGGCACCGTGCGCGAGGCGCGTGGATTCACTTCGAGGATGTAGATGGTGTCGCCGCCCTTGTCGGACTGGATCGCGAACTGCGTGTTCATCAATCCGACGACTTTCAGCTCGCGCGCGATCAGCGCGACCTGGCGGCGCAATTCGTCCTGGGTCGCCTTCGACAGCGAATACGGCGGCAGCGAACACGAGGAATCGCCCGAGTGCACGCCGGCCTCCTCGATGTGCTCCATCACGCCGCCGATCAGCACATGGCCGTCGGCATCGGCGACGATGTCGACGTCGACTTCGCCGGCATGATCGAGGAAGCGGTCGAGCAGCACCGGCGAGGTTTCCGACACGCGCACGGCCTCGCGGATGTAGCGCGAGAGATCGGCATCGTCGTGCACGATTTCCATCGCGCGTCCGCCGAGCACATAGCTCGGCCGCACGACCAGCGGATAGCCGACTTCGCGCGCGAGTGCGAGCGCCTCGTCGGCGTTGCGCGCGATGCGGTTCGGCGGCTGTTTCAGGCCGAGCTTCTCGATCATCTTCTGGAAGCGCTCGCGGTCTTCGGCGAGATCGATCGAATCCGGGCTGGTGCCGATGATCGGCACGCCGGCGGCCTCGAGCGCGCGCGCGAGCTTGAGCGGCGTCTGGCCGCCGTACTGCACGATCACGCCCTTGGGTTTTTCCTTGTCGACGATCTCGAGCACATCCTCGAGCGTGAGCGGTTCGAAGTAGAGGCGATCGGAGGTGTCGTAATCGGTCGACACGGTTTCCGGATTGCAATTGACCATGATGGTTTCATAGCCGTCCTCGCGCAGGGCAAGTGCGGCATGCACGCAGCAGTAGTCGAATTCGATGCCCTGTCCGATGCGGTTCGGTCCGCCGCCGAGCACGATGATCTTGTCGCGCGTGGTCGGTGCGGCTTCGCATTCTTCCTCGTAGGTCGAATACAGGTACGCGGTCGTGGTCGCGAATTCGGCCGCGCAGGAATCGACGCGCTTGTAGACCGGTCGCACATTGAACGCGCGGCGCAGCGCGCGCACCGCATTTTCATCGGTGCCGACGAGCTCGGCCAGACGTGCATCCGACCAGCCCTTGCGCTTCAGGCGGAACATGCGCGCGCTGTCGATCGCGGCCAGACCACCCGACTTGATCTCGCCCTCGACGCGCACGAGATCCTCGATCTGCGCGAGGAACCACGGATCGATATGCGTCAGCGCGAAAACGTCCGCGCCGGAAAGTCCGGCGCGATATGCATCGGCGACGTAGAACACGCGATCCGGACCCGGTTCGCGCAGTTCGCGCTTCAAGGTGGCGAGACCTTCCGCCGTGGCGGTGTCGAGTTTGCTCGGATTGAGGCCGTTCTTGCCGGTTTCGAGACCGCGCAGGGCTTTCTGCAGCGACTCCTGGAACGTGCGTCCGATCGCCATCACTTCGCCGACCGATTTCATCTGCGTGGTCAGGCGCGAATCGGCAGCCGGGAATTTCTCGAACGCGAAGCGCGGAATCTTGGTGACGACATAATCGATCGCCGGCTCGAACGAGGCCGGCGTCTTGCCGCCGGTGATTTCGTTGCGCAGTTCGTCGAGCGTGTAGCCGACGGCGAGCTTCGCCGCGACCTTGGCGATCGGAAAACCGGTCGCCTTCGATGCGAGCGCGGACGAACGCGACACGCGCGGATTCATCTCGATGACGACGACGCGCCCGTCCTGCGCATTGATGCCGAACTGCACGTTGGAGCCGCCGGTGTCGACGCCGATCTTGCGCAACACCGCGATCGAGGCATCGCGCAGGCGCTGGTATTCCTTGTCGGTGAGTGTCTGCGCCGGCGCCACCGTGATCGAGTCGCCGGTGTGCACGCCCATCGGATCGAAGTTCTCGATCGAACAGACGATGATGCAGTTGTCGGCGGTGTCGCGCACCACCTCCATCTCGAATTCCTTCCAGCCGAGCACCGACTCCTCGACCAGCACCTCGTGCACCGGCGAGAGTTCGAGGCCGCGCTTGACGATTTCCTCGAACTCCTCGCGGTTGTAGGCGATGCCGCCGCCGGAACCGCCGAGGGTGAAGCTCGGCCGGATGATGGTCGGATAACCGACCTTCAACTGTGCGTCGACCGCCTGCTCGAAGCTGCGCACGACTTCGGCCTTCGGACAGTCGAGTCCGATCTCGCGCATCGCGACGCGGAACAGCTCGCGGTCTTCCGCCATGCGGATCGCTTCGCGCGAGGCGCCGATCATCTGCACGCCGTATTTTTCGAGCACGCCGTGATCGGCGAGATCGAGCGCGCAATTCAGCGCCGTCTGGCCGCCCATCGTCGGCAGCAGCGCATCGGGTCGTTCCTTCGCGATGATCTTCTCGACCGTCTGCCAGTTGATCGGCTCGATGTAGACCGCGTCGGCCGTATCCGGATCGGTCATGATCGTGGCCGGATTCGAGTTGATCAGGATGACGCGGTAGCCCTCCTCTTTCAGCGCCTTGCAGGCCTGCGCGCCGGAATAATCGAACTCGCAGGCCTGCCCGATGACGATCGGGCCGGCGCCGATGATGAGGATGCTGCGAAGATCAGTTCTTTTTGGCACTGCCGGCTTCCTGGGTGGATGAGGTTGCCGGCTCGACCACGGTGATGCGGCGAATCGAATCGCGCGGCACGCTGAGATCGATCGAACCGGCTTCCGGGCCGAGCTGCAGGGTCAGCACCGGATTGGTGTACTTGATCAGCACGCCGCGCCGCGCCGTGTTGAGGTTGGTCTCGATGACGAGCACCGCGCCGACCTGATGCTCGAGCTCGGTGTATTCGACGACATGGCCGACCGCCTTGGCGCTCTCGCTGTTCTTTGCGGATTTGGCCGGCGCGGCGTGAACGCCGGCGGCGCCGGATGCGAGGGCGATGGCGCTGCCCAGCACTACTGCAAATCGATGCTTGATCATGTCGATTACGCCGCGGCGGCCGCGCGCGCCTCCATCAGGTGGATGAACTGATCGAACAAACCGGCCACATCGTGCGGGCCGGGACTGGCTTCCGGATGACCCTGGAAACTGAAAGCGGGCGCGTCGGTCAACATGATCCCCTGCAGCGATCCGTCGAAGAGCGAGCGATGGGTCGTGCGCACATTGGCGGGCAAGGTCGCTTCGTCGACCGCGAAGCCGTGGTTCTGGCTCGAGATCATCACGCGGCCGCTGTCGAGATCGATCACCGGATGATTGGCGCCGTGATGGCCGAATTTCATCTTGATCGTCTTCGCGCCGGCGGCGAGGCCGAGCAGCTGATGACCGAGGCAGATACCGAACGTCGGCAGCTTCGCGCGCACGAATTCGCGGATCGCCGCAATCGCGTAATCACAGGGCTCCGGATCGCCCGGGCCGTTCGACAGGAACACGCCATCCGGGCGCAGTGCGAACACCTCGCTCGCAGGCGTCTGCGCGGGCACCACGGTGACCTCGCAGCCGCGATCGGCGAGCATGCGCAGGATGTTCCGCTTGACGCCGTAGTCGTAGGCGACGACGCGCAGACGCGAAGCCGGTTCGGCGAACGCTGCACGATCGAGATCGTAGCTGCCGGCGCGCCAGCTGTAGCGTTCGCGCACCGAAACCACCTTCGCCAGATCCATGCCCTTCAGGCCCGGAAATGCGCGCGCAGCGGCCAGCGCATCGGCGTCGGAAATATCCGCGCCGGCGAGGATGCAGCCGTTCTGCGCACCGCTGTCGCGCAGGATGCGCGTCAGCTTGCGCGTGTCGATTTCCGCGATCGCGACGATGCGATTGCGTTCCAGATACGCCTGCAGCGTCTCCTGCGAGCGCCAGTTGCTGGCCGCGAGCGGCAGGTCGCGGATGACCAGACCGGCCGCGTGCACGCGGTCCGATTCGGCATCGTCCGCATTGCAGCCGGTGTTGCCGATATGCGGATAGGTCAGCGTAACGATCTGTTGCGCGTACGAGGGATCGGTCAGGATTTCCTGATAGCCGGTCATCGCCGTGTTGAAGACGACTTCACCGACGGTGCTGCCTTGCGCGCCGATGGAAAGGCCGCGGAAGATCGTTCCGTCTGCGAGTGCGAGTAAGGCCGGAATCGTCATGCATTCGCCTGTCATGGGTACGATGAGGCGCAACCGGGCGCCGACACCGGGTGCGACAACACCCGCGGGCTGGCGTCTGCCAGTCCGTTGGGCGGTGAAAAGTGGAGCGAGGCGAGCGGAAATTCTAGGGCCGCGCCGCCGCGCTGTCCACCGTGCGGTCTACAATCGAGGCGTCGAACACGTCTTGCATCGCCGATGAACGCCGTCCCGCAGACCTCTCATTCCGCTCCGGCCGCGCCCGCCCTGCTCGACCCGCGGCGCCTGGATCGCGCCGATACCGTGCTGCGCCTGCAGCCGTTCGCCTTCCTGATCGCCCGCGCGCAGCTTCCCGAGGATGCGCGCGCCGCACTCGCGCAGGATTTCCCGCGTTATCCGAGCGCCGGCTTTTTTCCGCACGAACCCAAGGATTGCGGGCCGAGCATCAACCGCTTGGTCGAGGAGCTGACTTCGCGCGCATTTGCCGATGCGATCGGGACGCGCCTTGGCGTCCCCGATCTCGGCAAATATCCGAGCCTGGTCACGATCTGCCGATCGCTCAACAAGCGCCACGGCACGATTCACACGGACAGCAAATCGAAGGTGATCACGGCTCTGGTCTATCTTAATGAAAGCTGGCCGGACATCAGCGAAGGCTGTTTTCGTTTCCTCAATCGAATCGACGCCATCGACGATGTCGTGGTTCCGGAAATCCGCCCGCTGTACGGAAATCTCGTGGCATTTCGCCGCGCCGAGAATTCCTTCCATGGTCACCTGCCGCACGAGGGTGAACGCCGCGTGGTTCAGGTCGCATGGCTGACCAGCGAGGACGAAAAGCTGCGCAAGACCCAGCGTGGCAAGCTGTCACGTCTGTTCAAGAAACTGTTCGGTGGACTCGACCGCAAGATCGGCGCAGGGCGCGGCCGCAATGCGGCGCATCCGGATTGACGCGTTGCGCACAAGGCGCGCGCTTTCGCTGCAACGCCTGCTCGCTCAAACCAGACGAACCCGGCTGCCTTGCAGCTGAACGCCGAGATCAATCCACGTCGCGCTGCATCTGCTGACCTGTGCATTGCGTAAACTCTCCCTCGCTGGGGCAAGACAGGAGAGCCAATGATGAAGACGATACATATCCCACGGATCCCTTGCTGGGCGTTTGCCCTTCTATTCGCGGTCTGCGCGACCGCATCGGCCAATCAGGGCGCAGCGCCCTATTCGTGGTCGCACCCTGAAGTCCTGACCACGGCCGCGATTCCGCGCACGGTGTTGCCTCCGGTGGATCAGGCCCGTCTGCTCGCCGAGGATTCGCGCAAGTTCAGCGAAACGGGTGCAGGCGCCGAGAAGCGTCTTCGCGTCGCGATGCCGAACCGCGTGACGCTGAATGCCGATCGCGACGGACGCTGGATTCCGCTCGCCGACGGCAGCCGTCTGTGGCTGTTGCAGTTGCATTCCGATGGCGCCACCGATCTGCGTCTCGGCTTCGCGCGATTCGACGTGCCGGCTGGTGTCACCCTGCATCTGATCGATACCGCCGCGCATCGCTTCGACGGTCCGTTCACCGTGGCCGACACCAGTCCGGACCACCAGCTCTGGCTGGCGCCGTTCAGCGGCAGCGATGCAACTCTGGAGCTGCATGTACCGGCCGGCGTCGAACTCGCTGCCGGTGCGATCCAGCTCAGCAGCGCAGGTACCGGCTACCGCAATACCACCGAATCCGGCGGCCCCGGATTGTTCGGCGCCGGCATGTCCGGCACCTGCAATATCGATGTGGTCTGCCCGCTCGGCGCGCCGTACGCGGACGAGATAGCCGCGGTGGCGAAGTACTACTTCGAGGAACCTGACGGCACCTATCTGTGCAGCGGCACGCTGATGAACGACACCACTCAGGATTTCACGCCGTACTTTTTGACGGCCAACCATTGCATCAGCACGCAGGCTGCGGCGACTTCGATGTCGCTGATCTGGAACTATCAGTCGCCGACCTGCGGCGCGCATGGCGGCGGCTCCACCGCCGACACGCAGAACGGCGGCGCGACCCTGGTCGCGCATCGCACCGATGTGGACTTCTCGCTGGTGCGGCTCAACAGCACGCCTTCGTCGGCGTACAACGTCGTCTACGCGGGCTGGGACGCGAACGGAGCGGCAGTCCAGGGCAGCATCGGCATCCACCATCCGAGCGGCTGGGTCAAGGCGATCACGCAGAACACGCATACGCTGACCACGATCAACAGCTGTATCGGCACCGGCGGCAGCGGCACCCACTGGCAGACCGGACCGTACGCACAAGGCACCACGGAAGGCGGCTCTTCCGGCTCAGCCATCCTGATTCCGGCCGGCGATGCGAGTGGCAGCGGCGGTCGCGTGATCGGCACCCTGTCCGGCGGTGGCGCGGCCTGCAACGGTAGCGTGCCGAACAATCAGCCCGACTGTTACGGCAAGCTCTCCGTGGCCTTCAATGGTCCGACGCCGGCACAGCGACTCAGCGACTGGCTGGCGCCGGCCACGGATACGATCTTTCAGAACGGCTTCGATCCGGCGACGGCGGTACAGGCACAAATATTGACGATGCCGTCCGCCACGCGCCCCGCGTCGGCGCAGTAAGCCGCGATGCGACCTGCGGCGCGAGCTTCGTATTGCGCCGCAGGTCGATCGATTTTCCCCGAGGCACTGCGAGAATGCTGATCGATTCGCACTGCCATCTCGATGCCGACGAATTCGATGGCGATCGCGCAGCGGTCATCGCACGAGCGCGTGCCGCGCAGGTCGAGACACAGGTCATTCCGGCAATTGCGCTGAGCGGTTTCGAGAAGCTGCGCGACCTGTGCGCCAGCCACGACGGTCTGCACGCGGCGTATGGCCTGCATCCGATGTTCCTGGCCGAACACCGCCCCGAGCATTTACTCACGCTGCGCGAGTGGATCAAGCGCGAACATCCGGTCGCGATCGGTGAATGCGGCCTGGATTTCTTCGTCGAAGGTCTCGACCACGCCACGCAACGCGACTACTTCGTCGGCCAGCTCGAGCTCGCGCGCGAATTCGACCTTCCGGTCATCGTGCATGCGCGCCGCGCCGTCGAAGAAGTGATCGCGACGATTCGCCGACTCGGCAGCAAGAATCAGCGATCTGCGTTGCGCGGTGTCGTGCACAGCTGGTCAGGCAGCGCTGAACAGGCGCACCAGTTGTACAAGCTCGGTTTCCTGATCGGGATCGGGGGCCCGGTCACCTACGCGCGCGCGCGGCGCCTGCGCGAACTCGTCGCGACGATGCCGCTGGAATTTCTGCTGCTGGAAACCGACTCGCCGGATCAGCCTCTCGAAGGTCATCGCGGCGAACGCAACGAACCTGCCCGACTGACCGGCGTGCTCGCGACGGTGGCTGCATTGCGCGCGATGAAACCCAACGACGTCGCGCGCGCCACGACCCAGAACGCGCGACGCCTGTTTCGTCTCGATTCGGCCGATCTGCCTCTTCGCTGATCAAGATTGATTCGCCCTTCTGCGGCAAAGCCGAGCGGAAAGCGTCCAAGACGCGCCGCCGCATTCGCGTTACCGGATCATTACCATCCGTTACCATTTCGTGCCGACAAATTCCGCTGCTGGGGCGAGTATTTCAGCCGGGAAATTCCGACCTCGCTGGAATGCCTGGGCAACGAGATTCCCGACGGGTGCACGCGCCTTCGGCGCACGCATTCCGTGTACCGACGACGGAGCGGTATGTCGAAGACTCCGCCCCATGAATCAGGAGCAGTTGCAATGCAAACGCAGAATCATCCCGCCGCAGAGAATGTCCGTCCGTTCGCCCGCCAGACGGCGCGCATCGTGACGCAGGAAGAACTGCAAAAACTCGGACTCGCCGCGGAGGTCGAGAACAGTCATACCTTTTTCACCACGCCGTTTCCCGAAGCACCTTGATTGAATCGCCGGGCCGGCCGCAGACGGTCCGTCGATCGATCGAACCACAGGGCGCCATCCGGCGCCCTGTCGCCGGTGACGCCATGAAGACGCCGCAGGTATTCATCGTCGCTCCCGCGAACGACGCGCACGCAGGCGCACTCGCCTGGGCGCTGCAACGAGTCGGCGTCGAAACGTCGTGGCACGCCTCCCTGCACCCGGGCAGCGCCACCCGGCTTTCCCTGCACGCCGACAGCGACGGCGTGCGCCTGCAAGGGATGCCGACGGCTGGACCTGATTCCGCAAGGTTCAGCGCAGTCTGGTATCGATCCCCGCAGCCGCCCGAGGCCGGCGACTGCGCCGTCGAGGACCGCGAATTCGTTGCCGCGCAGTGGCGCTGTTTCCAGAAGAACGTGTTCGATCTCGCGCACGATGCGATCGATGCGCTATGGGTCAATCCGCCCATCGCCGCCGATGCTGCCGAGAGCAAGCTGGTGCAACTGAAGGCTGCCCACGCGGTGGGACTTCGCTATCCGGAGCTGGCCGCCAGCAACGATGTGGCCGCGATACGGCAGATGCGCCGGCGCTTCGGCAAGCTGGTCTTCAAGCAATTTCATTCCTACACATGGAAGAGCAGATCCAGCGGCGAACTGCACGCCAGCGGAGTCGTCCTTCTCGACGAACAGGCGCAATTGCCGGAATCCGCAATTGCGTTGTGCCCGGGTCTTTACCAACGCTACATCGACAAGGCGTTCGATGTGCGCGTCACCGTGATCGGCGAAACGATGTTCGCGGTCCGGCTGCTGCGACGAAGCGGCGAAGCCTGCCTCGACTGGCGGCCGCATCTGGGCGACGAGGATATGCTGCTGGAAACATTCGAGCTCTCGGTCTCGATGCAGAACCGGCTGCATGCCCTGATGCAGCGCCTCGGACTGGTTTTCGGCGGGATCGATCTGGTCGTCGATCGACAGGGCCAGATCTATTTCCTCGAGGTCAACCAGCGCGGACAATTTCTTTTCATCGAGCAGGCGGTGCCCGATGTGCGCCTGCTGCGCGCGATGGCATCGATGCTGATCAGCGGCCGCCGCGACTACTCGCTCGACACCTGCAGCGAGCTGCGATTTTCCGATTACCTGAGCTCGGACGACTATCGTCGATTGGCGAGCGCGCCGCGGCAGCGCAGCCACGCATTCGTCCACGAAGCCTGATCGACAGAATTGCGCGGCGGTGTCAGGCCCGGCTCGACGCGCCCGCGAGCAAGCGCGTCAGTACGCGTGACACCGCCGCGAATGCGAATGCGCCGGTGACGTGGGTGGCGGCGCCGAGTCCACCGCCGCAATCGAGCTTCAACGATTCGCCCTGCTGTGGCCGGGTTCCGCAGACGCTGCCGTCGGCCTGCGGATAACGCACGTTCTCGCGCGAATACACCGCCTGCACGCTGAAGTAGCGCTTGGGTCCGCGCGGGAAATTGAATTCCTCGCGCAGCTTCTTGCGCACCAGTGCGAGCAAGGCATCGTGCTCGGTCTTGGACAGATCGCGCACGGCGATCAGGGTCGGATCGACGCGACCGCCGGCCGAGCCGACCGTGACCAGTGGCAGCTTGCGCCGCCGGCACCAGGCAATCAGCTCGACCTTGACGCGAAACGCGTCGCAGCAGTCGATCACGAAATCGTAGCCGCGCCCGAGCAGCCGCTCCAGACTCGCCGGCGTCAGGAATTCCTCGATCGCATCGACCTCGATGCCGGGATGAATCGCGCGTGCGCGTTCGGCCATCACCGCGACTTTCGGCCGACCGAATTCGCCATCGAGCGCGTGCAGCTGGCGATTGACGTTGCTGACGCACACGTCGTCCGCATCGATCAGGGTCAACCTGCCGATACCGCTGCGCGCCAGCGCCTCGACCGCCCACGAGCCTACGCCGCCGATTCCGATCACGCAGACGTGCGCCTGTGCCAGGCGCGCAACGCTGCCGATGCCGTAAAGGCGATCGATGCCGCTGAAGCGTTCGTTGATGTTGGCTTGGTCCATGGCGGCGCGCAGGTTAGCAAAGCACGAGGATGCAAGGGATGGGGCCGCGAGGACCGGTTGCATAGAGGAGACGTCGATTCGACGTTCGCAAGCGAGCGCTGCGGTGACTACGATCGACCGACCACTTGCACAGTCCAGGTGACTGCCCCATCGTACATCGCGCACCCGCTGGAGCCTTCGATGACGAACCTGATCACCCGCCCACTGCTGCGCTGGGCCGAAGGCCTGCGCTTCCCACGCCTCGCCCTGATCACCGGCGCGCTGTTCGTGCTCGATCTGCTGATTCCGGATTTCGTCCCCTTCATCGACGAGATCCTGCTCGGTCTCGGTACGCTGCTGCTGGCCAATTTGCGCCGGCGCGGGCGCTCCGTGGGCATGCACTGACCGATGCGCTACCTGCTCTGTCTGATCGGCGGTGTTCTCCTTGGCGGCATGCTCGCACTTAGCGTCGCCAATGCGCTGCAGCGTCGCAATGCCTGGCCGCGCGCGGTGATGAATGTGATGCAGCACGAGCTCGGCAGTCTGCGTGATGCGGCGCCTGGCGGCCCGTGCGGCGACGGCGCAGCGCAGTCGTCGCTGGCACATCTGAACCTGCTGTCGGGCGACATCCAGCGTGCGCTGCTCGCGCCGGGCACCAAGGACGCGGTCTTCGTGCGCTACGCGAACGATCTGCACGAAACGATCGTGAAAGCCCAAGGCGCCGGTGCGGACTGCGCGCGCCAAAGCGCGGCCGTGACCGAAATTTCCAACGCCTGCGACGCCTGTCATCGCGACTATCGTTGAGTCGGCGAGCGCTCGCTGCGGCAGCCCCTGCGATGCAGCGAAGTGCAAAATTCCAGCTTGCGGACAATTACAAAACTCACTAGTATTGTTTTTCCGATCCGTCGAAGCGCCAGCAGCGACCCGCCAGTCAGCGCAGCATGCCCGCAGTGCCGAGAACCTTTTCGTCAACGCCTGCCCATCACGAACCGGAATGCGTTCACCCCCTGTTGCCGCGATCAATCCGATGACTGCAGCTGTCGTTCGCCCCTTGCTTGCGCTTGCGAGTGTGCTCGTTGTCGCGAGCTGCTCGATACCTCCGAAACCGGATCGCCCCGTCCTGCGCAACGAAGCGCCGTTGGCCGGCATCGCCGTGCCGTCGGGCGGTGCCTGGCCGGAAGCGGAATGGTGGAAACGCTATTCCGATGACCAGCTCGACACGCTCGAGCAGCGCGCCCTCGCCGCCTCGCCTTCGCTGGATGAAGCGCACAAACGCTTCGGCACCGCGTTGCGCTCGATCGAGATTGCACGCGCGGCGGGCGGCGCCTCGTTCCAGGGCAATGCGCAGGTGCAGCGCCAGCGCCTCAGCGAACACGGCTTGATTCCGTCGGAGTTCCTCGGTTTCACCTGGTACAACCAGGGCGATCTCAGCGTCCAATTCCAGTACGACTTCGATTTCTGGGGCAAGAACCGCGCGGCAGTGCAGGCCTCGGTGGACGAAGCGCGCGCGGCCGAGGCGGAACGCAGCAGCGCCTCGCTGATGCTGACCACGGCGGTCGCCGACACCTATTTCGGCTTGCAGGCCGATCAGGCGCGTCTTGCGCTCGCGCAGCAAAGTCTCGCCGCGCTCGAACGCAATCGCAGCCTTGCCGCCAAGCGTGTCGCGCGCGGTATCGACGCGCCGGACAATGTGCAGCAGGCCGACGCACAGCTGGCCGGGGTGCGCGAAGTCGCGGCCGGCTATGAAGGATCCGGCGAATTGCGCCGCGCGGCATTGGCCGCCCTGCTCGGCATCGCGCCGAAGGATCTACCGGTTCTGCAACCCAAACCCTTGCCCGTCGTCGACGCAGCGCTGCCGGACAATATCGGCATCGACCTGATCGCGCGTCGCCCCGACATCGCAGCCGAGCGCTGGCGTATCGAAGCGGCGCTGCAGCGTGTCGACGAGGCGCGCGCCGAGTTCTATCCGGACATCAGCCTCGGCGCGATGATCGGCCTGCAGTCGATCGATCTGGACAAGTTGTTCAGCGCCGGCAGCCGCGTCGCCGGTGTCGGCCCCGCCCTGCACCTGCCGCTGTTCGAACGCGCGCGTCTGCGCGCGGCCTACGGCGTTTCGCAGGCGCAGCTCGAAGCTGCCGCTTCGCAATACGATGCGACGGTCGTCGATGCCGCACGCGACGTCGCGGCACAGGCGCTCGGCCTGCGCCAGATCGCCGCGCGGCGCGGCGCACGCGGACAGCAGATTGCCGCCGCGCAGGCTTTGCAGGAAACCGTCGCCGCGCGCGTCCGCCGCGGTGTCAGCGACGATCGCAGCCTGCTCGTCGCGCAGGCCGAAGTGCTGCAGCAGCGCGACGCCGCGGCAACTCTGGATGCACAAGCCGTCTCGACCGAGATTGCGCTGACCAAGGCGCTCGGCGGCGGTTATCGCGTACCCGATGCCGCGGCGCCGGTCGCCGGCGTCGATGCGCAGTCCCCGACTTCGAACCCCGCACAACGAGCCGACTCCCGATGAGCGATTCCCCTGCACCGAGTGCCACGCCGCCGGCCAACGCGCCGCCGGCGAACGGCAATGGCAATGGCAGCAACCCCGGCAAGCGCCGTCTGATCCTCGGCGTCATCGCCGTGGTTTTCATTCTGGCCGGCGTCGGCTGGTATCTGCTGCACGTCTTCGTTTTCTCGCTGCGCGAAACCACCGACGATGCCTACGTCAACGGCAACCAGGTCACGCTGTCGGCGCAGATCGACGGCACCGTGATCGCGGTACTCGCCGACGATACGCAGCGCGTGGAGAGCGGCCAGGTCCTGGTCAAGCTCGATCCGACCGACACCCAGGTGAATCTGGCGAAGGCGAAAAGTTCGCTGGCCAATGCAGTGCGTCAGGTACGCCAGCAGACCGAAATGGCCTCGCAGTACGACGCTGCGATCACCGCTCGCAAACTCGATCTGTCGCGCGCCGAGGCGGATCTGAAACGCCGCCAGCCGCTGCTCGCCGACAAGGCGATCGCGCCGGAGGAAGTCGCGCATGCACGCGAAGCGGTCGACACGGCGAAGGCCGCTCTCGATCTCGCCACGCGTCAGGCGTCCGCCTCGCACGCCCTCGTCGACGGCACCGAGATCGGCGAAAACGCATCCGTGCTCGAAGCCAAGGCCGCGTTCCGCGAAGCCTGGATCCACGCCGAGCGCAACGCGATCGTCGCGCCGATCGGCGGCTACGTCGCGCAGCGCAGCGTGCAGGTCGGCAGCAGCGTGAAAGCGGGCCAGGCCCTGATGACGATCATTCCGCTGCACGAGCTGTGGGTGGATGCGAACATGAAGGAAAGTCAGCTCGCGCACATCCGCATCGGCCAGCCGACCAGGATCGAAAGCGATCTGTACGGCAGCGCCGTCGAATACACCGGCAAAGTCGTCGGCCTCGGTGCCGGCAGTGGATCGGCGTTCGCGCTGCTGCCGCCTCAGAATGCCTCGGGCAACTGGATCAAGGTGGTGCAGCGCGTGCCGGTGCGCATCTCGCTCGACCCGAAGCAGCTCGACGAACATCCGCTGCGCATCGGCCTGTCCACTGCGGTCAATGTCGACACGCACGATCGCGACGGCAAGGTGCTCGCGACCGCGCCGGTGACGACACCGGTGGCGCAGACCACGGTCTATGATCGCGACTTCGCCAAGGCCGAAGCCGAGGCACAAGCGATCGTCGACGCGAATCTGCCGAAGTCGCGCTGAGGATCGATCGGCATGGCCGCCGAACAGGGCAAACCGGCGTTACCGCCGCTGCAGGGAATGCCGCTGGCGCTGCTGACCGTGGCCGTCGCGTTCGCGACGTTCATGGAAGTGCTCGACATCACCATCGTCAACGTGTCGGTGCCGCACATCGCGGGCAGCCTCGGCGTGAGTCCGCAGGAAGGCACCTGGGCGATCAGTTCGTATTCGCTCGCCAGCGCAATCATGCAGCCGCTGTCGGGCTGGATCGCCAAGCAGTTCGGCGAAGTGCGCACGTTCTGCATTTCCGCGATCCTGTTCGTGCTGATGTCGATGCTGTGCGGCATCGCCAGCAGCATGCCGATGCTGGTCGTCGCGCGCCTGCTGCAGGGTGCGGGCTCGGGGCCGATGGTCGCGCTGTCGCTGAGTCTGCTGCTGAATGCGTATCCGAACGAGAAGAAGGGCCTCGCTCTCGCGTTGTGGGCGATGACCGTGGTGGTCGCGCCGATCTTCGGACCGATTCTCGGCGGCTACATCACCGACAATTATTCCTGGCCGTGGATCTTCTACATCAACGTGCCGGTCGGCGTGCTCGCGATCATCATCACCTGGATGCTGATGCGCAATCGCGAATCGGTGATCATCAAGGCGCCGATCGATCGCGTCGGCCTGTTCCTGCTCGTGCTCGGCGTCGGCTGTCTGCAGTTCATGCTCGACAACGGCAACGACAAGGACTGGTTCGCCTCGCCGATGATCACCACGCTCGGCATCATCGCGGTGATCTGCCTGACCTTCTTCGTCGCCTGGGAATTGACCGACCGCCATCCGGTGGTCGACCTCACCCTGTTCCGAAAACGCAATTTCACGATCGGCGTGATCGCGCTCTCGTGCGGTTATTTCGCGTTCTTCGCGACCAACGTGGTGTTTCCGCTCTGGCTGCAGACCGTGGTCGGCTACACCGCGACCTGGGCCGGATTCGCGGCGGCGCCTGTCGGCATTCTCGCGTTCCTGATGTCGCCGATCATCGGACGCAATCTGCCGCGGCTGGAACTGCGCAGCGTCGTGACCTTCGCGTTTCTGGTGTTCGGCGCGACCTCGTACTGGTTCGCGACGTTTCCGGACAACACCACCTTCAATCAGTTCGTGCTGCCGCGCTTCCTGATGGGCATCGCCATCCCCTGCTTCTTCATCCCGCTGAACCAGGTGATCCTGTCCGGATTGCAGCCGCACCAGATCGCTGCCGCTTCGGGGCTGTCGAACTTCTTCCGCACCATCGCAGGCAGCATGTCGACGGCGGTCAGCGTCACCCTGTGGCAGCATCGCGGCGACTATCATCACGCGGTGCTGGCCGAGCATCTCAATGGCGCGAGCACGGCGGCGACGGATTATCTGCAAGGCCTCAGCGCACTCGGCGGCCCGGCGGCGCGCGCCTGGAGCATCGTCGACACCCTGGTCAGCCGGCAAGCGCTCACGCTCGCCGTCAACGATGTATTCCTGTTCTGCGCGATCCTGTTCGTCGCGATGATTCCGGTCGTGTGGTTCGCCAAGCCACCGTTCGGCAACGTGGCGGCCGGCCCCTCACACTGAGAATGCGACGACGCCGGCACTTGCGCCGACGATCGTGGAATCAGGACAACCGGCGCGCGCACGAACGGCGCGCGCCAAGATGGATCAGCGACTCGGCGATTTGCGGTCGCCGCCGCGGCCCTTGGCCTGCGGACCGGCCGACGGCTGCGGGTCGAGATCGTTGAGCAGCGCACGCAGATCGACCGAGATGCTCGCACCGTTGCCGGCCAGATCGAGCGAAGCCATCGACTTCTTGGACAGCGCGGCGCGATCGATGTAGACCTCGCGGTCCGGTTCCGGCGGGCGCGTCGAACTGCACAGATTGCGATTGAAGCGCAGCAGGCTCGTGCCCGAACGCTGCCACGGCTGCGCCGGGGAAAGCCGCTTGACCATCACGCTTTCGAGCTTGACGACAACCGTGTCGTCGGCGACTTCCGTGCAGCGCCCGATACCAATATCGTATGTCATGAGAAACCGAATCCTCGATGTGAGAAGGCATCCGGCATTGATCCGGCAAGGCGCTGGAGGGAAGCAGATCCACGCGGGAGCGGCTGAGGAAGCGATGCGCGATGCCGGCAAATGCCAACATGCGATTATGACAGGGCCGGCTTAACCGTGTGTTAGGAGGGCGATAAGGCGCGGCCAAATTTATGTAAACATTTGTTTCCAGTGGAAATTCTTGAAATCGCCAGCCTGTGCGAGGCAGCCCTCACTCGCCTCCGCTCTCCACGATCCAGGCCGCCAGGCGCTGCGCCACGACATCCGGCGTCTTCATCCAGCTGAAGTGATCGGCCGCCGCGCCAGCGAGATCGTCCGATGTCAGGGCCTGCGTCAGACGTGGCGCGTGCGGCATCTTGTCGAGCAGGCCGCGCAGTGATTTCTCCGGCGCGAGCCAGTCGTCGCGCAGCGTCAACGCGATGATCGGTGTGCGCAGCGCGGACAACAGCGACTCCAAATCTTGCTCGATGTCGGCCGGCGCATAACGCCCGCTGCGACCGCTGCGCGCCCAGTCGGCGATCACACCGCGTGACTCATTGCCGCCGAAGCCGACGCGCCGTCCCGGAAAATATCCGCACGCCTTGGCCAGCACCGGACCGGCTGCGAACAGCGCGCCGATGAGCCAGGCGTGACGAAACAACCGCCAATAAGGCGACCCCGCAGCGACCAGGATCAGCCCTGCAAACTCATCCGGATGCAGGGCCGAATACAACGAAGCGAGCTGCCCGCCGAGACTATGGCCGCCGATCCAGCAACGCGCATTCGGAAACGCAGCACGGGCGGCAGCGACACTGGCCGGAATATCGCTGCGAAGCAGATCGCGATACGCCCAATCCGTCGTGCGCCCGGCACGGCGGTCACTCGAACCGATGCCGCGCCACTCGTGCAAGGCAAGCGCGATCCCGCGCGACGCCAGCGCTCGCGCCAACGGCAGGTAGTTGCGCGCGGCGACGCCCATCGCGGGAAGCCACACCACGCATTCCTCGATGCTGCCGCTTGCGCATGACACCAGCTGCAGATCGGAACCGGCGCCATCGCGAGCGATGATGCGCGTCGTCGTCTCGTGCAATGTCGGCGAATCCATTCGCGCCGGCGTCATCTCAGGCCAGCCCCTCCGCGGTGCCGCCCGCGGGTGACGGCGCCGCCCCGCGCAGGAGCTGCGCGGCGTCGTGCCAGCGTTCGCGGTCGAACACGATCAGGCGCGGACGCACGCGATCGAGCTTCGCAAAAACCGCAATCGCCGGCGACGCCAGCGTGGGCAGGGTCACGCTCAGCGCATCGGCGCTCCATTCGACTGCCAGCGTCGTACCGTCGCTGCAGGTCAGCTGCGCCGGCTGTCCGTGCGCGAGTTTCGGCAAGGCTGCGCGAAAGCGCAGGTCCCCGGCGGCACTCGCAATCACCAGCAATACCTCGTGACGACGATGGAACATCCAGTCCGGACCATGCGCGATGCGCACGGTCTGCGCGTTGCGGTCGAACGCCATCGCGGCAGGATCGGACGTCTCGAAGCGTTCGGGTCGCCCCGCGAGTTGGAGCAGGCGGCCGCGGCTCAAGGCGATCTGGCTTGCATGCGCGAGCATCGCCTGCTGCTTGCGCTGATGGCGCGCCGCGTCGGCAGGAACCGCGAGCGCTAGCGCACTCTGCTCCTTCGCATGCACCACATAACCGAGCCGGACGCAGGCGCTGCCGGCACGCAGCAGCGCCAGATCGAGCATCACACGCAGCGCGCTGTGATCGGGATGGCGGTCCGACAGTGCCGGCAACGCGACATGCGTCGGCATGAAGCGCGCGACCTCGTCGGTCAGCACCGCGACGGCATCGCCGTCACGCATCAGCGCATCGGTAAGTCCCTGATCGGGCCAGCCGAGAAAGCGCACGGCCCTGGCCGCATCCTCGATGCCGAGCGCGCCGAGCGCTGCAACGGCTTCGCGGCGCCGACGCGCGCCCCAGCGCGCACGCTCATCGGCGCCGATGCGCCAGCGCCGCTCCAGCCAGCGTTGCGGCCACGGATTGTTGTCGCCGTCAGTGGCGAAAATCACCCGCACTTCGGCACCGGCGGCGCGCGCCAATTGGATCAGTTCGCCGGCCGCGAGCGTTTCATCGTCCGGATGCGGCGCGCAGACGAGCAGCCTGTGCGTGCTGTCCAGCTTCACCTCCGGCATCTTTGCAAAACCAGACATCGTGCTTACCCATGCAAACGAAGTGCGCAAACCCCGCGTAAACCATTGCGCTGCTTCAATGGCCCGCATGATAACCGGCACATCGGTGATCCATCGATCCGGCACCGATCACGAACAGCCGTTTTTGTTCATGCGAGGTTGTCGCAGCAGACAGAAAGATCGCCGTTCCGCCCGGTAAAATCATCGCAATGCGCATCCAGCACGACGCGGCGCCATCGACGCCGCAGGCACGACGCTTCCACGAATACCGCGACCAGCCGGGCGACCCGCTCTACCGCGCGCTGATTCTGCTCGGCTTCGCCCTCGTGTTGTGGTCGAGCTGGTACTTCAACGTGTTCCACGGCGTGCTGCACTCCGCGCGCCACCACGAATGGGGGCGCTTCATCGTCGGACCGTCGATCCTGTGGGCCGGAATGGGCATGCTGATGCTGCTGTTCCGCACCGTGCTCTGGTTTCGCTATCGCACGCCCGCGCTGGCGACGATGGCCGATGCACCCGCGATGACGGTGATCATTCCCGCCTACAACGAAGGCGCGATGGTGGCGCGTTCGATCGAATCGGTCGCACGCGCAAACTATCCGCCGGGCCGTCTGGAAATCTTCGTCATCGACGACGGCAGCGACGACGATACCTGGCTGCACATCCAGCGCGCTGCGCGCGAATTTCCGGATCTCGTCGTGCCGCTGCGCTTCGCCGCCAATCGCGGCAAGCGCGCGGCGCTCGAAGCCGGCTTTCGGCGCGGGCGCGGCGAGATCATGGTCACGATCGATTCGGACAGCGTGATCGAGCGCGACACCCTGCTCGCGATGGCCGGCGCGCTGCGCGATCCGAAGGTCGGCGCGGTCGCCGGCAAGGTCAATGTGTACAACCGCGAAGGCGGCCTGATTCCACGCATGCTGAAAGTCCGCTTCGCGCTTTCGTTCGATTTCCTGCGCGCCGTGCAGAGCACCTACGGCACCGTGTACTGCTGCCCGGGCGCGCTCGCGGCCTATCGCACCAGCGTCGTGCGCAAGGTGCTCGATGCCTGGGTGAACCAGCGCTTCCTCGGTCGCGACTGCACCTACGGCGAAGATCGCGCGCTGACCAACGACATCCTCAACGAGGGTTACGACTGCGTCTATCAGCGCGCAGCGATCGTGCATACCCTGGTGCCGACGACGTATCGTCGCCTGTGCAAGATGTTCCTGCGCTGGGATCGCAGTTACGTGCGCGAAGAGCTGCGTTTCATCCACCATGTCGTGTGGAGGCGTCCGCTGAAAGCGCGCCTGATCGCGCTGGCGGAATTCCTGATCACCAACCTGCGCTATCCGATCGGCTGGGCCACGCTCGCCCTGCTGGTCGCGATGCTGCCGGTGCATCCGGAAGTGATGCTGCGATTCTGCTGCGCGCTGCTGCTGGTATCCGCATTCAACATGCTCTACTACCTGCGCAGCGAGCGCAGCTGGGATTTCATCTACGGCATCGGCTACGCGTTTTTTTCCGCGTTCGCGTTGTTCTGGATCTTTCCCTACGCCTTGTGCACGGCTCGCACGCAGGGCTGGCTGACGCGCTAGGCGTCCTGCGATCACCGCGATTCGAACGCCTCAATCGGCATGGAACCAGGGCGCCTTCATCAAATTGTCGGGGCCGATCAGCCGCCATGATTTGCCTTCGTCGTCGCTGAGGAAAAGGCTGCGCATGCTCAGCACGGCCCATTCGCCCTTGCTCCCGATGTCGAAGAAATCCAGACCCGAGGTCTGCGGAAAATCGCTGCGATCGAAATCCAGCAGGCGCATAGCGGTCTTGCCGTCCCTGCTCCGACACAGGCTGACCAGACCTCGCTCGTCGGAACGCAACGCGAAATACAGCGTGTCATCGCGGATGCGCAGCAAGGCCAGATCCCGCGTCAGATCGGTAGCGGCGAAATTGAACGTCATCTTTTCCCACGTCGCGCCCTGGTCGGTGCTGCGATACAGGCGCAGATGGTCGTCGCCGCTGCGCCACACCCATCTCTGATTGACATACAGCGTTCCATGGCTGTCGCCGAACAAGCGCGCGTCGACCGGAAATCGGCCGAGAAAATGATAGTTGCCGATCCAGTGCAGGCCGCGGTCCTCGCTGCGGTAGATGCCGCTGTCGGCGAGGACATAGGGAATATCCGCGATCATCGTGACCCGGCTGCATTGATCGAGTTCGCCCGCGGCCCTGATCTCGGCGCCGTCGCGCAGCGCGCGTTCGCGTCCATTGATGTCGATGATCATGCTGATACCGTTCGCAACGTTCTGGCTGCCGGGTTTGCTCTTGTCGAGCGGCTCGGTCGGCTGCCAGCTTTCGCCGTCGTCGTCGCTGATGTCGACGTGCATGCGATCCTTCGAGCACGCGTATCTGCGTCCCTTTCGGTCGATCGCTGGAATGGAGTCGGGTCGCCGCGCCCACTCCAGCGCGTGCGTCTTCGCCCAGGCTTCGATCGAATCATCCGAAGTCGCAGCCGCGGCGCTGCCCGAGGTGGGAAAAGTGGTCCAGCTGCGGCCACCATCGGTGCCGAGCAGCCAACCCATCGTGCCCGAAACCAGCAGCTCGCCATGCGGCCCGAATTGCAGCGTCGTGAGGCTGTGAATCATCACGGTGTTTGCCGCGATGGCGGCCGCGACGCAAAGAAATGCGACGCCGCAAACCGTGCTCAGGAAAGTGGATCGCATCGAAATCTCCGCAGTCGCGCATTCACGAGGAGCGCAGAAAATCCGCGCCCGCCGCATGCAACGCAGATCTCGATCAATCGGGGTCAGCGCGATGAAGCCTGCACGCGCGCCCGGGATTTCAGTGCCTGATCTGACCCGTACCGCGCACGACGAAGCGCTCGATCGTCAGTGCTTCGGCGCCCATCGGGCCGTACGCATGCAGGCGCGTCGTTGAAATTCCGATCTCGGCGCCGAGCCCTAGTTCGCCGCCGTCGCTGAAACGCGACGAGGCATTCACCATCACGACGGCGCAACGCAGTGCTGCGACGAAGGTGGCAGCCGTGTCCTCGTTGCGCGTCGCGATCACTTCGGTGTGATCGGATCCGTGACGCCGGATATGGTCAATAGCCACGTCGAGATCGTCGACGATACGTACCGCGATCACGAGGTCGAGGAACTCGGCCGCGTAGTCGGCTTCGCTCGCCGCGATCACATCGCGCGAGTGGACCTGCGTGCGTTCGCAGCCACGCACTTCGACGCCGCGCGCATGCAACGCAGCCAGTGCACGCGGCAGAAAAGTCGCTGCGATATCGGCATGCACGAGCAAGGTTTCGAGCGCATTGCACACCGCCGGCCGCGTCGTCTTGCCGTCGATCAGCAAGGCCAGCGCAAGATCCGCATCGGCCTCTGCGTCGACGTAAAGATGACAGACGCCGCGGTAGTGCTTGATCACCGGCACGCGCGCGTGTTCGGCGACGAAACGGATCAGGCTTTCACCGCCGCGCGGTATAGCGAGATCGACCAGATCGGTCAGCTGCAGCAGTTCGAGTACGGCTTCGCGGCGCAAGTCCTCGATCAACGTGATGGCCGCTTCCGGCAGACCTTGCGCGCGCAAGGCAGCGCGCAGCGCCGAGGCAATCGCGCGATTGCTGTGGAATGCTTCCGAACCACCGCGCAGCAGCACGACGTTGCCGGCCATGAAACACAAGGCGGCTGCATCGGCAGTCACATTCGGGCGTGCTTCGTAGATCATCGCGATAAGCCCGAGCGGAATCCGCACGCGCTCGACGCGCAAGCCGTTCGGTCGCGATTCGCTGCGCGTGACGCGTCCGACCGGATCATCCAGTTGCGCGACTGCGCGAACGCCGTTTGCGACATTGGCCAGACGCCCCTCGTCGAGGCGAAGCCGATCGACCAGCGATTCGGCGCGGCCGGCGCTGCGTGCAGCGTCGACGTCGAGGGCGTTCGCAGCGAGAATTTCCGGTGTCGCCGCATCGAGCGCGTCCGCCATCGCGAGCAGCGCGGCACGCTTTTGCGCGGTATCGAGCGCAGCGATGCGCGCACCCGCAGCGCGCGCGGCCAGCGCGAGTTCGCGCACGCCGGCGTGCGCTTCGGCGATCGTGTTCATGCCTGGGTAGCCTCCGTCAGCGGAACCAGATCGTCGCGCCGGATCACCGTGTCGCCATAGCTGAAACCGAGGATCGTCTCGATCTCGCGCGTATGCCGTCCGGCCAGCCGGCGAACCTCCGCAGCCGCGTATTGGCACAGACCGCGTGCAATCGGCTGCGTCGCAGCGCCGGCGATGGAAACAATCTCGACGATGTCGCCGCGCGCAAACTCGCCGTCGACGCCGACGATGCCGCCGGGCAACAGCGACGCGCCGCCGAGCAGCGCGCGTGCAGCGCCTGCATCGATGTGTACGCGACCGCCGGAGCCTGGTGCGTGGCGCAACCAGTATTTGCGCGCGGCGAGCCGGGTACCGGACGCGGCGAAAAAGGTGCCGCGAAACACGCCGCGCGCGAGAGCGGCGATGTTGTCCGCATCGGTGCCGTTGAACAGCACGGTCGCGATGCCGCTGTTGGCGGCCTTGCTCGCCGCTTCGAGTTTGGTGTGCATGCCGCCGGTGCCGACCGCGCTGCCGGCCGCGCCCGCCATCGCGCGCACGATTGGTGTGATCGCATCGACCTTGTCGATCGGCTGCGCGTCGGCGTCGTGCTGCGGATGCGCGCTGTAGAGCCCGTCGACGTCGCTCGCGATCAGCAGCAGATCCGCATCGACCAGGGCCGCGACGATCGCCGCGAGATTGTCGTTGTCGCCGAGCTTGAGTTCCTCCACCGCCACCGTGTCGTTCTCGTTGACGACCGGCACGGCGGACAGGCGCAGGAGTTCGAGCAGAGTATTGCGCGCGTTGAGATAGCGCCGGCGATTGCGCAGGTCATCGTGACTGAGCAGCACCTGGGCGACCGCCACATCGAGCAATCCCTGCCAGACACCGACCATACGCGTCTGTCCGAGCGCCGCGAGCGCCTGGCGCAGCACCAGACTGCCGGCGCGGCGCAGATCGGCGGGCACGCGCTCGCGCCCTGCCGCAACCGCGCCCGACGACACCAGCACGACCTCGCGACCGGCAGCGCGCGAAGCGCCGATGAAGCCGGCGAGCGCGCGCGCATGGCGATCGGAAAGCGCGCCGTCGTTGCCGGTCAGCAGACTGCTGCCGACCTTCAGCACCGCGCGTCGCCACGTCGGCAGCGTCTGTTCGACGAAGGCGCGGCGCGGCGTCATCTCAATCGTCCCGTGCGCGCAGGCGCGCCTGCAGAACATCGAGCTGCAAGTCGGCCGCGGCGCCCGGCGACACGCGTGCGGCGAGACTTGCCTCCGGCGTGCGTCCGCTGCCGGCGTTTGCGGCCGCTTCGGCAGCGTTGCGATAGGCATCGCGGAACGGCACGCCGGCGGCGGCCTGTTCGATCGCGACATCGGTGGCATACATCGAAGGCTCGATCGCCGCGCGCATCGCCGGCGCATTCCATTCCAGGCGCGCGAGCAGATCCGGCAGCAGCGCCAATGCCGCGAGGCCGCGCGTGAAGCCATGGAACAGCGCGCCCTTGGAAAACTGCAGATCGCGCTGGTAGCCGGACGGCAGCGACAGCAGCTGCTCGATCTCGGTGCGCGCGGCGGCGACGCTAGCATAACTCGCACGCATCAGCTCGATCACATCCGGATTGCGCTTGTTCGGCATGATCGAACTGCCGGTCGTGTATTCGGCGGGCAGGCGCACGAAATCGAATTCGGCGGTGGTGAACAGAGAAAGATCCCAGGCGAGGCGACGCAGATCGAGCAACGCGGTACCGAGCGCATCGAGTGCGCCGATCTCGAATTTCCCGCGCGAAAGCTGCACATAGATCGGGTTGATCTGCAGCCGCGCGAAGCCGAGCGCCTGCGTCGTGTGCGCGCGATCGAGCGGCAGGTTCACGCCGTAACCGGCTGCCGTACCGAGTGGATTGGCATCGATCCAGCTGCGCGTGTCGCGCGCGCGCTGCGCATCGTCGATGAAGGCCTCCGCGAAACCGGCGAACCAGAGCGCGGTCGACGAGGCCACCGCGCGCTGCAGATGCGTGTAGCCGGGCAGCGGCAGCGATTCGCGCGCAGCGCGGTCGAGACAGACCGTCGCGATCGCCTCGCAGGCAGCTCGCAGTTCGGCAAGCTTGTCCTTCAACCACAGCCGCGTCGCGACCAGGATCTGATCGTTGCGGCTGCGTCCGGTATGTACCTTGCGCCCGGCATCGCCGAGGCGCTCGGTCAGGCGCGCCTCGATGGCCGAGTGGCCGTCTTCGTAACGATCGTCGAGGATGAAGCGACCACTGCGGAAATCATCGGCGAGTTGATCGAGTTCGCTCACAAGCGCGGCTGCTTCCTGCGCGCTGACGATATCGATATTGGCGAGGCCGCCGACATGCGCCTTGCTCGCCTCGATATCGTGCAGCAAAAATTCGCGATCGAGCACGACGTCGTCGCCGCCGAGGAAACGCATGATGCGTTCGTCGGTACGGATGCCGGATTTTTGCCAGAGCAGGTCGGTCATGAGTGTCTGAAACCGGAAATCGAGTTTTGGATTTGGTTGAAGCCTGCAACCCCATCGTTCCGGCACGAACCGGAATGACGATCGTCAATCGCGCCAGAATTTCACGAAGGTACAGCCGAACCGGCCCGCAATTTCGCCACGACCGCATCGAGCGACAATTCGACGCGCTCGCCGCCTGCACGACGCTTGAGCTCGACCACGCCGTCCTTGACGCCGCGCGGACCGACGACCACCTGCCACGGCAGGCCGATCAAATCCATGTTGGCGAATTTCGCACCGGCACGTTCGCCGGTATCGTCGTAGAGCACGCTGATCGCGTTCGCCTGCAGTTGCTCCTGCAGCTGCGCGCACGCGGCATCGACTGCCGCGTCGCCCGGCTTCAGGCTGACCAGACCGACATCGAATGGCGCCACCGCATCGGGCCAGACGATGCCGGCGTCGTCGTGACTGGCCTCGATGATCGCACCGAGCAGGCGCGACACGCCGATGCCGTACGAACCGCCATGGATCAGGCGCTCGCTGCCGTCGGGCATGCGCACGCCGGTGCGCATCGGCTCGGAATACTTGGTGCCGAAATAGAAGATCTGACCGACCTCGATACCGCGCGTGCGCAGGCGGCGCGCTTCGGGCACTTCGCGCTCGAAGCGCGCGGCGTCGTGCACATCGGAGGTCGCCGCATAGCGCGTCGTCCAGGCATCGATGATCGGGCCAAGATCGCCTTCGTAGTCGACATCGACAGCAGGCACCGGCAGCGCGAGCACGTCCGCATCGCAATAGACATCCGACTCGCCGGTCTCGGCCAGCACGATGAATTCGTGCGAGAGGTTGCCGCCGATCGGGCCGGTCTCGGCCCGCATCGGAATTCCCTTCAGGCCCATTCGCGAAAACGTGCGCAGGTAGGCGACGAACATGCGCTGATACGAGCGCCGCGCCGCGGCCTCGTCGAGATCGAACGAATAGCCGTCCTTCATCAGGAATTCGCGCCCGCGCATCACGCCGAAACGCGGGCGCTGCTCGTCGCGGAACTTCCACTGGATCTGATACAGATTCAGCGGCAGGTCGCGATACGAACGTACGCCGGCACGGAAGATTTCGGTGACCATCTCCTCGTTCGTCGGACCGTACAGCAACTCGCGCTCGTGGCGATCACGAATGCGCAGCATCTCCGGGCCGTATGCATCGTAGCGACCGCTCTCGCGCCACAGATCGGCGAGCTGCAAGGTCGGCATCAGCAATTCCTGCGCGCCGGCGCGATCCATTTCCTCGCGCACGATGCGCTCGATGTTCCGCAGCACACGCAGGCCGAGCGGCAGCCAGGCATAGATGCCGGCGGCTTCCTGCCGGATCAGGCCCGCGCGCAACATCAAGCGATGCGAGACGATCTGCGCCTCGGCGGGATTTTCCTTCAACGTCGGCAGAAAATATCGGGACAGTCGCATGGGCTTTTCCTGTTTTCGTCATCGGAAAATATGGCGATGACGGTTTGAACTGCATCAGTCGAGTGGAATTCCTGCGAGCTCGTCGAAGCCGAGCGCGCGATTGAGATTCTGCAAGGCCTGCGTCGCCGCGCCCTTCAGCAAATTGTCGAGCGTCGCCACGATCACGACGCGCTTGCCGCCCGGCGCGACCGCGAAGCCGCCGATCTCGACGTGATGCCTGCGCGCGATCGCACTGACCCAGGGCGCGTCGTCGAGTATGCGCAGCAGCGGCTCGCCTGCGTAGAACTCGCGATAGCGTGCCTTGATCGAATCCTCCGTCGCGGCCTGCTGCAGCCACAGATTCACCGCCATCGTGATGCCGCGAAAGTGCGGCGCCACATGCGGCATGAACTCGACCGGCAGCCCGAGATGCCGGGTCACTTCGCGCTCGTGCATGTGATTGACCAGCGCGTACGGAATCAGGTTGTCGCGCAGTTTTTCCGGATCGTTCTTGTCGGACGGCGTGGTGCCCGCGCCGGAATATCCGGATACGCCGAAGCAGGCCGGCGGCGCCGCCAGTTCGTTTTTCAGCGGCGCGATGGCGAGCTGCATTGCGGTGGCATAACAACCGGGGTTGCTGATGCGGATCTGCTGCGAATACTTTTCGCGGGTCAGTTCGGGCAGCCCGTAATACCAGCGCTCGTCGAAGCGATAGTCGGCCGAAAGATCGACGATGACGCTGTCCGGCTTTTCGGCATCGACCGCGGCGACGATGTCAGCCGCCTTGCCGTTCGGCAGCGCGAGCACGACCGCGTCGGCGCGTTTGCGCGCGACATCCTCGTGCGCGAGGTTTTCATAGCGCAGTTCGCCATCGAATTCGGCGACATGATCGCGCACGCGCTGACCGGCGAGCTCGCGCGACGATACGAATGCGAGATTCAGCGACGGATGCCGCGCGATCAGCCTGATCAGCTCGGCGCCGGTGTGACCGCGTGCGCCGACGATGCCGATGGTTTTCCTGTTCTGACTCACACGTCCTCACTGTTTCTGAATTCATTGCGTCACGACGATCATCGGCAAACCTTCCAACCAACAGCGCCCTCAATCCGACAGCGTCGGCGGTCGCGCACGGCAATGCACCACGCAGCGCTCGATGTCCGCAAAATCACGGATGCCGTACCAGTACACCTTCCACTTCGGCTCCTTGTAGCAGCCGTCCGATTCGGCGTAGTAGAACTGGTTGATCAGGTTGTGATGGCGCGAACGCCAGAATAGCTGGGGATTGTCCGCGCGCATCACCTGCCACGCGGCGCGACCGAGGCCTTCGCCTTGCGCGTCGTCGGCGACGGCGAACTTGTCGAGATAGGTGTGGCCGTCTTCCTGCGTGAGGATCAGCGCCGCGCGATAGTTCTCGCTGACGTAGGCCTTGAACAGCTGCGTGCGCTCGAAATAATCCGGCACCAGTTTGCGCTTGAAGCCGGCCTCGATCAGGGCGCGCATGCGCTCCGGATCGAGCGTGCTCCAGCTGGTGTGCAGATCGACGCGCTCGCCGCGGCGAACCAGGGTGCCCGAGCCCTTGTGGGTGAACAATTCCTTCGCCAGTTCGTCCGGCTTGGTGATCGACACCGACGAAGCCAGCGGCAGGCGATCGAGCAATTCCTTGATCTGCTCGATCTTCACGCGCATGCCGCCGTTGATCCATGGCTGCTGCATCAGATCGTCGTATTCGGTGCTGAGGTTGATCGAATCGATGACCTTGCCGTCGCCGTCGAGCAGGCCGCCCGTGCCGGTGAGGAAAATGATCTTGTAGGGTTTCAGCACGCGCACGAGTTCGTTCGCGGCGAAGTCCGCATTGACGTTGAGGATCTGTCCGGCAACGGTTTCGCCGAGCGAGGCGATCACCGGAATCGAGCCCGCGCGCAGGGACGCTTCGATCGGCGCGAGATTGACGCGCGTCACGCGACCGACCAGGCCGAGCGCCTCCTGGTCGATGTACTCGGCTTCGAATACACCGGAAAGAATCGACGTCGCGCGCGCATCGACCTGGTGCAGCGCTTCGACCAGGTTGAGGTTCTGCGCCTGGAACACGCGACGCACGATCGCGAGGGTTTCCGGCGAGGTCACGCGCAAGCCGTCGATGGTCTGCTTGGCGATGCCGGCCGCGCCGAGTTCCTCGTCGAGTTGCGGACCGGCGCCGTGCACGACGATCGGAGTCAGGCCGACCTGCTGCAGGAACGCCAGCGACGACGTCAGTGCGTCGAGGTCGTCGCGCAGCACGGCGCCGCCGACCTTGACCACGGCGAAGCGCTTCGCATCGAGCTGGGCGAAACGCTTCAGGTATTGATCGATCTCGCGCGCGCTCGCCATGCTCGAGAGCAGGCGCACGATGGTCTGGCGGACCTGCAGGTGGGTTTCGATGTTCATCCTTGCGTGCGCCCGTGTACCGAGGAATCAGTGAAGCGTTTTTTGTGGCGGCCCGTCGCGATGATGCGGTGGATGGTTTCCGCGTAGTGCCGCAGCTGTTCGAGCGCGACCCATTCGTCGGCGCTGTGCGCCTGCGCGATGTCGCCCGGGCCGTAGACCAGGGTGGTGTAACCGGCTTGCGAAAACAGCGCGGCCTCGGTCCAGAAATCGACCGCATTGCCGATCGGAATATCGAGGGCGTCGGCGAGATCGCGCGCGGCGAGTCTGCGCGTCTCGGCGTCGGCGACATCGCCTCCCGGCAGCGAGCCGCCGCGAAAGGTTTCGACGAACTCGACGGCGGCCGGCTCGGCGAAACCGCGCAACGTCGTCAGCAGCTCATCCATGTCCATCGACGGCAGCGGACGCAGGCCGAAGCGCAATTCGGCACTCGGCGCGATCACGTTTGCCTTGATGCCGCCTTCGATGCGGCCGATATTGAAACGCAGGCCGGTCAGGCCGCCGAAACGCGCGTGCGCCAGCGCATCGACATGATCGAGAGCGCGTGCGCCCCAGCGCGTCGCCTGATGCAAGGCGCTGTCGGAAAGTTTCTGCTCGCCGGAGGCATGACCGGCACGACCGCCGAAACACATCCGCACCGAACTGATGCCGCGATGCGCGAGCACGGCTTCGCTACGGGTCGGTTCGGCGACGATGATCGCATCGATGCTGACGCCCTTGCCTTCTGCGTCCGTCTTGCCGCGTTGCGCAGGGGAAGGATGCGCGTCCAGAAACGCCGCGATGCAGCGCGCGTCGTTGGCTTCCTCATCGCTGGTGAACAGGAACGCGCAGTCGCCGTCGCTGAGCGACGCGGCGGCGACGAACGCGGCCGCAGCGCCCTTGATGTCGCAGGCGCCGAGGCCGACCGCGCGCTCGCCGTCGACGCGCAACTCGAACGGTGAGGCGCTCCAGTGCGGCGAATCCGGCACCGTGTCCAGATGCACGTTGAACAGCAAGGTCGGATTGCCGCGGATCGCGAGCAGGCTGACCGCACCGGCGCCGTGGTCAGTGATCGAACAATCGAACCCGGCCAGCTGATCGCGCAGGTAGGCGAAGATGCCGCCGGTATCGATCGTGCGCGGCGGGTTGCGCGTGTCGAACGCGACCAGCTTGCGCAAGTGTCGCAATGTGATTTCGAGTAGTTCGCTCATTTCATTTTGTCTGCAGGGTCGATTTCGCCGTTGCGGCGATTTCAGGACGCAGGCTTCTCGCCCCGGTTCACCTCGGCCCACAACGTCGAGCTCATTCCGTACAGGCGGATGAATCCTTCCGCTTCGGCGACGCCCCAGTCGGCGGATTGCGCATAGGTCGCCTTCGCTGTCTGCAGAATATGCGGCGAGCGCACCTCGATCGCGTAAACACTGCCGCCGCAGGTTTCCAGCGTGACCACGCCGTTGACCTTGCCCTGCGTCGAGGCGAGGAAGGCCTCGACGTCGTACTTCAACGGGTCGTGATAGAAACCCTCGTAGACCAGCTCGGTCCACTTGCGCGCGACCTCGGGTTTGAAGCGGTTCTGCTGCTTGCTCAGCACCGCTTCTTCGAGTGCGCGATGCGCCGTATGCAACGCGAGCAGACCCGGCGCCTCGAACACGATGCGTCCCTTCAATCCGATCGTGGTATCGCCGGTGTAGAGGCTGCGGCCGACGCCGTAGCGCGCGAACAGCGGGTTGAGCTGTTTCAGCACGTCGCCGCCGACGATCGGCTTGCCGTCGATCTTCACCGCTTCGCCGTGGCGGAATTCGATCGCGACACGCAGCGGCTCGAGCGGCCACTCCGCACGTGGCGCACACCAGCCGAGCGCGCCGTCGCCGGGAATGTCCCAGCGATCGATCTCGCCGCCGGAGATGGTCACGCCGAGCACGTTTTCGTTGATCGTGTAGTGCCTGGTCTTCGCGCGCACGCCGAAGCCGCGTTGTTCGAGGTAGGCCTGTTCGTAGGCGCGCGTCTGCGTGTGTTCCTTCTGGATCTCGCGGATCGGCGCGACGATGTCGTAGTCGCCGAGTGCCTTCACGGCAAGGTCGAAACGCACCTGATCATTGCCCATGCCGGTGCAGCCGTGCGCAAAGAATTTCGTGCCGAGTTCGTCGCAGCGCTTCAGCGATTCCTCGACGATCACGTAGCGATCGGACACCAGCAACGGATACTGGCCTTGATAGAACTCGCCGGACTGGACCAGCGGCTTGACGAAGCTGTCCCAGATCGCCTGCGCCGCATCCACGGTGCGATGCGAGGCGACGCCGAGTTCCTGCGCGCGCTGTTCGATGTAGTCGCGCTCCTCCGCCGATACACCGCCGGTGTCGGCAAACACCGTGTGAACGGCGTAGCCGCGTTCCTGCAGGTACGGCACGCAGAAGCTGGTGTCGAGGCCGCCGGAGAAGGCGAGGACGATGGGGGTGGAGGGCTGAGGGCTGAGGGCTGAGGGCTGGGAAGACATGTGGAGTTCCTGTGGCGAAAATTTGGTGATCGGATGGAATCGGGTGCGCGCTTCGACAATTTGGCCCTCGGCCCTCAGCCCTCAGCCCTCTCTTTCGCCACAAGCGCCGCCATCACCGCCTTCTGCACATGCAGCCGGTTTTCCGCTTCATCGATCGCTATGCAGGCGGGCGAATCCATCACCGCGTCGGTTGCCTTGACGTTGCGGCGCAGCGGCAGGCAGTGGCTGAAGACGCCGTGGTCGGTCAGCGCCATCTTCGCTTCGTCGACGATGAAGTGCTTGTGCGCATCGCGGATCGGTTTTTCCTGATCCCAGCGTCCGAAATACGGCAGCGCGCCCCAGCTTTTCGCGTAGATCACCTGGGCGTCGCGATACGCCGCTTGCGGATCGTGGCTGATCGTCAGCGAGCCGCCGTTCTCTTCGACGTTGCGGCGTGCAAAATCCATGTAGCGCTGATCGAGCAGATACTCGGGCGTGGGACACAGCAAGGTCACGTCCATGCCGTAGCGCGTCGCGATCTGCAGCGCGGAATTGGCCACGGCGGTGTTGAGCGGACGCGGATGGTAGGTCCAGGTCAGCACGTATTTGCGGCCGCGCAGAATCTGCTCCGGTCTGGCTGCGGAATCCTTGCCGAAGTGCTCCTGCAGCGCCTGGATATGCGCAAGCTCCTGGCACGGATGCGTGATCGTTTCCATGTTGATCACAGGCACGCTCGAGTGCCTGGCGAACGCGTGGATCACGCGATCTTCGCGGTCGACGTTCCAGTCCTGGAATTTCGGAAACGCGCGCACACCGATCAGGTCGACGTAGCGCGACAGCACGCGCGCGACTTCGGCGACGTGCTCCTCGGTGTCGCCGTCCATCACCGTGCCGACATCGAACTCGATCGGCCAGGCATCCTTGCCCGGCGCGAGCACGATCGCGTGGCCGCCGAGCTGGAACGCGCCGAGCTCGAAACTCGTGCGCGTGCGCATCGACGGATTGAAGAACAGCAGCGCGATCGATTTGCCCTTCAATTGATCGCCGAGCTTCGAACGCTTGAATGCGGCCGCCTGTTCGAGCAGCGCGTCGAGATCGGCGCGGGTCCAGTCCTGCGTGGTCAAGAAATGTCGAGGTGCCATCAAAAATCTGCCATTGATCGATTCGCGCCGATGGGTCCGCACGGACAGGTATCCGGCAGAGGTAAGTCCAAAACAAAAACCCGGCACTCTGGCCGGGTTTGTCGAAATCCATTAGGACACGCGACAGCCTACCCGGCGGAGATGACGCTTTCCGGTCGGCGCGCACGCGAGGTCATTCCGGCGGCCATATGGGCGCTGGTGACGATCTGCGGCTGCGGGATAAGTCGGGTGAACATTCGGCGACCTTACCGGCAAACGTGACGCGCTGCAATACGTCATCGACCGATTGGACGTCCAAAACGAAACAACCGGGCATGAGCCCGGTTGTTCTGCAAGCGGAAATGCAGTCGATTATTCGGCTGGCTCGATGCTCACTCGCACGCGCATACGATCACCCGGATCGTAGTTCAGACGCGACATGTAGACATCGCCGCGATAGCGGTATTGCACGTCGTAGGCAACTACGCGGCGCTCTTCCGCGGCATCCTGCACCATGCGGCAATGGCGTTCGCTGCCTTGGTAGTAGCGGTCATCGCCCTGCGCGACATTGTTCCCGACCGCGCCGCCGACCACCGCTCCGGCGACAGTGGCAGCGCGACGACCATCGCCCTTGCCGACCGTGCTGCCGAGTACGCCGCCGACGATCGCACCGAGAACGGTACCGGCCGCCTTGTTGCCGTTGTCGACGTGACGCTCGACCGGCACGTCTTCGCATTCCTCGCGCGGCGCGCTGGTCTGCACGCGGTCGTAGACAGGATCGACGCGAAGAACGTCGGCCCACGCGACCTTCACGTTATCCGGCCCGTCGGACGGACCTCCACGCTCATAGCCGCGATCCTGCGCATCAGCCTGGGTTCCCACCAGGAGCAATGCCGTCGCGGCCCATACCATAGCTTTCATTTCAATCTCCGAACCTGTTCGCTTGCAGCCGATCGATGCCGGCTTTCTTTGGCGGTCGAACCCTCTGCGGGCCCTTTTCAACGTCCACAATTACAGCATCGAATCGCTGAACCCAGGCGTAAGCCCTTCCACCCATTCAGAAAAATCTTCCGGCCCATTTCCCAAAAAGATGCCGGCGAACGCCCTGCTATGATCGAAGATCGCCGAGACCCGAACCGATGCCACTACGACTCCACAACAGCCTGACCCGACGCACCGAAGAATTCGTTCCGCTCGATCGGACGCGCGTGACCCTGTATGTATGCGGCCCGACCGTCTACAACTACGTGCACATCGGCAATGCGCGCCCCCCGGTCGTGTTCGGACTGCTTGCCCGCCTGCTGAGGCGCATCTACCCGAACGTGGTCTACGCCCGGAATATCACAGACGTCGACGACAAGATCAACGCCGCCGCCGCGCAAGCCGGCGTGCCGATCGAGCGAATCACGGCGCGCTACACCGAGGCCTATCGCGACGAGATGGCCAGGCTCGGCGCCGATGCGCCGGACATCACCCCGCATGCGACCGCGCATATCGGCGAAATCATCGCGATGTGCGAACGCCTGATCGCCGGCGGTCACGCCTACGCCGCTGAAGGACACGTGCTGTTCGATGTCGGCAGCTTCGCCGACTACGGCCGCCTGTCCGGACGTTCGACCGAGGACATGATCGCCGGCGCGCGCGTGGAAATTGCGCCGTACAAGAAGAATCCGGCCGACTTCGTGCTGTGGAAGCCGTCCACGCCGGATCTTCCCGGCTGGGAAAGTCCGTGGGGCCGCGGTCGTCCGGGCTGGCATATCGAATGCTCGGCAATGGCCGAGAAGCACCTCGGCGACACCATCGACATCCACGCCGGCGGCAACGACCTGCTGTTTCCGCACCACGAAAACGAAATTGCCCAGAGCAGCTGCGCACACGGCGGTCAGGTGTTCGCGCGCTACTGGCTGCACAACGGCATGCTCACGTTCGATGGGCGCAAGATGTCGAAGTCGCTCGGCAATGTGCTGGTGTTGCACGAATTGCTCGCCAAGCATCCACCCGAAGTGCTGCGTTATCTGTTGCTGAAGGCGCACTACCGGCAGCCGCTGGACTGGTCCGACTCGGCCCTGCAGCAGGCACGTTCGACACTCGACGGCTGGTACGGCGTATTGCGTGATCTGGCCAACGTCGACGCGCACGCCGACGGCGCGCACGGTGCCGCCGAGGTCGAGGCTACCCTGCTCGACGATCTCAATACGCCGGCGGCATTTGCCGTGCTGGCGCGACTCGCCGATGCAGCGCGCGCCGCGAAGACGGCGGACGCCCGTGCGACGGCGAAGGCCGACCTGCTCGCCGGCGCCGACCTGCTCGGCCTGTTGCAGCACGATGCCGACGCGTGGTTCAAGCAGACGACGGGCAACGGGCAGCTCGACGTCGCCGAGATCGAACGCCTCGTCGCGGAACGCACCGCGGCGAAGGCCGCGCGCAACTTCGCCGAGTCCGACCGCCTACGCGATCAGCTGCTCGCGCTCGGCGTCGTCGTCGAAGACACCGCGCAAGGTCCACGCTGGAAAAGCGTGCAATCGGAAGAGCCCGCCGCACGATGAATGCGCCGCTCGACCCGACCGAAAACAGCGCCGATGCTGCGCAAGCCGCGATTGCCGAAGAGTTCGGATTCTTCGGCGACTGGACCGAACGCTATCAGTACCTGATCGATCTGGGACGCAAGCTCGCGCCCTTGCCGGATGCGGAGAAAACCGAAGAACACAAAGTCCAGGGCTGCCAGTCGCAGGTGTGGTTGCTGAGCAGCGGCGATGCGCGCCGTCTGGACTTCGTCGCCGCCAGCGATTCGTCGATCGTGTCCGGACTGATCGCGTTGCTGCTGCGCGTGTATTCGGGGCGCAGCGCCGAGGAAATCCTCGCCACCGAACCGCGTTTCATCGAAGCGATCGGCCTCGCCAAGCACCTGTCGCCGACACGCTCGAATGGCCTCGCCGCGATGCTCGCGACGGTGAAGCAACGCGCGCGCGAGGCACTTGCGAAAAGCTAGACAACGCCCGACGAAATCGTCACTGCACGGCGCGCGCGCGAGCGGCCTCGTACACACGCACGTGGGTCAGCGCGGCTGCCAGGATCGGCGTATCCATTTCCAGAGCGATGGCGCGTTCGCGCAGGTCGCCCAGAATATGCTCGCACTCGGTGCGTGCTCCGCGTTCGAGATCGCGCAGCATCGACGCCTTCAACGGAGAATTCGCCGCGACGAGGATCGCCTGCGCCGACTGCAGCGCCGTCACGCTCAGGGCATGGCCGCTGCGCTCCGCAATCCGCGCGCACTCGCCGTGCAGGCGCTGCGTGAGTGCGGCGCCCTCCTTCGTCGCGACGATCTCGCCGACGCTGCCGCGCATCAGACAGGTGATGCCGGCGAGCGTTGCGATGAAGGCGAACTTGTCCCACATCGCGGCCATCACGTCGTCGCTTTCGACCACGTTCGGCCCGATGCGGCGCAGCGCGGTGCCGATCGACGCCGGAATCGCTTGCGCGTGATCGCGGCTGCCATAGGTCAGTTTCTCCAGCGCACCGAACTGACGGATCGATCCGTCCGCTTCCAGCGTCACCGAGATATGGCACAGGCCGCCGAGCACTTGCGCGGCGCCGAAGGCTGCATCGAGATCATCGAGGTGACGCAGTCCATTCAACAGTGGCAGCACGAACGTGGATCGCCCCACTGCCGGTTTGACCGCGGCGATTGCGGCGTCGAGGTCGTACGCCTTGCACGAAAGAATGATCAGATCGTGATGATCGCCCGCGGCGACCGCCGTCATCGTACGCACCGGTTGCGCGAAATCACCGCGCGCGCTGAACACGCGCAAGCCGTGTTCGGCCATCGACGCAGCGCGCGCGGGTCGCAGCAGGAATGAAACGTCGGCGCCAGCTTCGATCAGGCGCGCACCGAAGTAGCCGCCGATGGCGCCGGCGCCGAGAATCAGCACACGCATCACGTCGCCCCTACATCGTGTGGGTCGGCCGTTCCTGGGTCAGGATGCCGGCCAGGATCGATTCGATCTTGGTGCGCGCGGTTTCGCCGTCCGCACTGTCGCCGAACTGCACGCCGATGCCGGCCATGCGATTGCCCTGCGCACCCGCCGGCGTGATCCAGACGACCTTGCCGGCGACCGGCAGGCGGTCCTTGTCGTCCATCAGCGAGAGCAGGATGAACACCTCGTCGCCGAGGCTGTAGCGCTTGGCCGTCGGCACGAACAGGCCGCCGCCGCGCACGAACGGCATGTACGCATTGAACAGCGCGCCCTTGTCCTTGATCGCCAGCGACAGGATGCCCTGTCGCGGTGCGCCGCCGCCGGATGCCGGTGTCGACATGTCTCAAGCCCTCTTTGCGGTGGGTTCGCCCATCGGCCACGCACGCAGCAGATCCAGCAGGACCAGCTCCGCGCGCAACGGCGTGGCGAGCAGGCCGCGCGCACGATTGGCACGCGCGAACCACGCAGCTAGCTTCGGGATTTCGCTGCGCGCGGTCAAGCCGAGCATGCCGGGCTCGGCGCGACCGAGCCGCGCTGCCTCGTCGCCGGCGAGCGCCGCCGCAAACCACAGACGCAGATCCGGACGGTCCGCCGTCCAGCGCTCGGCAACCTCGGCGGCAGTCAGGCGACCGCGTGTCAGCGCCGTCAGATCCTCGACGCAGGCCTTGCGCAGGGCGAGCGTGTCGTCGCCGAGCCAATCGCGCGCACGCCCGGGATTGCCCAGACTCGCATCGAGTGCGCCGGCAGCGCGAGCACCATCGATGCCCTGCTGCTGCAGCCAGGCGAGCGACTGCGCGCGCGACGGCAGTGCGATATCGATGCGCTGGCAGCGGCTGCGGATCGTCGCCGGCAGCCGCGCCGGCGCATCCGCGATCAGCACGATCACGCTGGCTGCCGTCGGCTCTTCGAGCGTCTTCAGCAGCGCGTTCGCCGCATTCGCGTTGAGGCGATCGGCCGGATCGATCAGCGCGATCTGCAATCCGCCGAACTGGCTCGACATCGACAGCCGTTGCGACAGCGCGCGGATCTGATCGATCGTGATCTCGCTGCGCGGCTTGCCGTCGTCGCGCAGCTCGAAGCCGATACGCGCGAGATCCGGATGCGATCCGGCGGCAATCAGCAGGCAGCTGCGACACACGCCACAGGCATGCGCATCGGCGCCGCGCTGCATGCACAGCGCGGCAGTCGCGAATGCTTCGGCAAGTGCGCGCTTGCCGAAACCGGCCGGCGCGGCGATCAGCAAACCATGATGAAGACGTTGCTCGATCAGTGCGCTGCTCAGCCTGCGCCAGGCGTCTTCGAGCCAGGGCTGCAGATTCATGCGCGCCGTCCGTTGCGTGCAAGGAACGCGTCGATGCTTGCGCAGGCGGCATCGCGCACGGAATCGATGGGCGCGCTGGCGTCGATCACCTGGAACCGCTGTGCTTCGCTCGCAGCGCGCGCGCGATAAGCGACGCGCACGCGCTCGAAAAAGTCCGTGGCTTCGCGCTCGATGCGATCGCTCTCGCCGCGCGCGCCGGCACGTGCAAGCCCGACATCGACCGGCAGATCGAGCAGCAAGGTCAGATCCGGTTTGATCGGCGCCGCCCAGCGTTCGAGATCGGCAATCCGCTCGAGCGGCTGTCCGCGACCGCCGCCCTGATACGCGTAGCTGGCGTCGGTGTAGCGATCCGACAACACCCAACGCCCCGCTTCCAAGGCAGGCCGGATCACTTCGTGCACGTGCTGCGCACGCGCCGCGAATATCAGCAGCAGCTCGCTCTCAGCGCAGAGGTCACGCTGCGCGGGATCGAGCACGAGCGCACGCACCGCTTCGCCCAGCGCGGTTCCGCCCGGCTCGCGCGTGACGACGACGTCGAGCCCCGCCTGCGCGAGCCGTGCACGCACCGCGTCGAGCACCGTGCTCTTGCCGGCGCCCTCGCCGCCTTCCAGCGTGATGAATTTTCCGCTCAAGGTCTGTCACTCATGGATTGCGATGCAGCTGGTATTTCTGCACGGCGCGATTGTGCGCCTCCAGCGTCGGCGAAAACTCATGGCTGCCGTCGCCGCGCGCGACGAAGTACAGCGCATCACCCGACGCCGGATGCAGCACGGCTTCCAGTGCCGGCGTTCCGGGCAGGGCGATCGGTGTCGGCGTCAGGCCGTCGCGCGTGTAGGTGTTGTACGGCGTGTCGGTGTCCAGGTCGCGGCGATGGATGCTGCCGCCGTAGCTAGCGCCGAGACCGTAGATCACGGTCGGATCGGTCTGCAGGCGCATGCCGATTTTCAGACGACGCAGGAACACCCCGGCGATCAGCGGACGCTCGTTCGGCTGCGCCGTTTCCTTCTCGACGATCGAGGCGAGGATCAACGCCTGATAAGGCGTTTCGAGTTTCACATCCCCCGCGCGCGCAGCCCAGAGTTTGTCCAGCGTCTTCTGCATCGCCGCGTGGGCGCGGCTGAGCACGTCGAAATCGGATTCGCCCTTCACCCACGCATACGTCTCCGGCAGAAACCAGCCTTCCGGTTGGCCGTCGGCGATGCCGGCGCGCCGCGCGATGTCCGCGTCCGAAACTCCGGGCAAGGTCTGCGCGAGTCCATTCTCCGCAGCGAACGCGAGCCGCAATTGACGGAAGGTCCAGCCGTCGACGATGGTGAAACGATGCTGCACCACCTCGCCGGCAGCCATCCGGCGCAGCAGTTCGCGCGGCGTGATGCCCGGCGCCAAGGCGTACTCGCCGGCATGCAGGCGGCCGGCGACACCGAGCTCGCGACCGAGTACGCGCCAGTACAAAGGCGCGGCGCGACTGACCCACTCGCGCCGCAGCTGGCGCACGATATCGCGGTAGCGTGCGCCGCGCGCGATGTCGAGCGTGGCGTCGGCATGCGCACCGGGCAAGGGCGCGTCGCTGAAGCGGCGATAGTCGCGCCATGCCGCCAGCGCGACGCCGACGATGGCGAGCAGAATCAGAACGAGCAGGATGCGCAGCAGCGCACGGCCTTGCACGACGATGCGCGGATGTCTGGAGGTCGGCATAGGTCGGGCAGCGTAACCGGATTCGATGTCGGAGCGCGAGACGGCGGAAGGCAGATTTTTGCAGCGCGCCAGCTCGCATCGGCGCAGCCGCGATTCAGTGCCTTTTTACACGCTTGTACAAGGCTACTTGCGCAGGTTCACGGGAAACAGCCTCAATCGACCTGTCCGAGCGCACGCAACAAACCGCGCGCCTTGGCGCGGGTTTCATCGAGTTCGCGCGGCGCATCGGAGTCGGCGACGATGCCGGCGCCGGCGCGGAAACTCGCATGCTCGCGCTCCAGCACCAGGGTGCGGATGAGGATATTGAGGTCGAGGTCGCCGTCCCGATTGAGATAGCCGAGCGAGCCGGTATACGGCCCGCGTCCGCTCTTTTCGAGTTGCGCGATGATCTGCATGCAGCGCACCTTCGGGCAGCCGGTGATGGTGCCGCCGGGAAAGGTCGCGCGGATCGCCATGCCGGGCGAGATTCCGGCGCGCAATCGGCCGCGCACATTGGAAACGATGTGATGCACGTGCGCATAGCTTTCCACGCTCATGATTTCGTCGGCGACGACGCTGCCCGGCACGCAGATACGACCCAGATCGTTGCGTTCGAGATCGATCAGCATCACGTGCTCGGCGCGTTCCTTCGGATGCCCGACCAGTTCGCGCATGCGAGCGGCATCGTCGTCGCCGCCGAAGCGCGCGCGGGTGCCGGCGATCGGGCGCGTCTGCACGCTGTCGCCGCGGATTTCGATCAGGCGCTCCGGCGACGAACTCGCAATCGCCCAGCCGTCCTGCTGCAGCAGACCGGCGAATGGCGCGGGATTCTCGCGTCGCAGCGCCGCATGCAACTGGACCGGCGTCGGCGCGGCATCGAAACGCGCGTGCCATTCGCGTGACAGGTTGACCTGGAACACATCGCCGCTTCGCAGATGCGCATGCACGCGGGCGACGCCGTCGAGGAAATGCGCAGGCGCATCTTCTTTGACGAGCGAAGCCGCGATGGAATCCGCCACGAAAGACGACGATGCCGCAGCGACGACGTCAGCCTGCAGCTGATCGAGCAGATCGGCGTGCTCGGGTTCGGCCACCAGCAGGGTGCGCTCGCGCGCATGGTCGATGATGATCGCGGCGGGACAGCGCAGCGCCAGCGCAGTCGGCAGACGCGCATGCGGCGACGGCGGCAGTTGCAGGCTCGGCTCGATCTCGGCCGCGAGTTCGTAACCGAGATAGATCAGCCAGCCGCCGCGAAACGGCAACTCGGTCGCAGCGTCATGCGCGATGCGCTCGGCACGCCAGCATCGATCCAGCGCATCGAGAAAACCCGCATCGGCGACAGCTCCGTCGAGGTCGCGCACCTTGCCGTCGGGATCGAGACGAAGCGCGGCCTGCGGAAACGCGAACAGGATGTCGTAGCGTGCGCGCGCATTGCGTGCCGCACTTTCGAGCAAGCCCGGATAACGTCGCGGCTGCGCCGCCGCGAGGGCGAGCAGATCGCAACGACCATCGAGTTCGCGTACGAGCACGTTCAAGCCGGCGCTGTCGCGTGCGTCCGCGCAGCGCGCGCTCACACCGATCAGATGCGCCGGAACACGAGCGTGCCGTTGGTGCCGCCGAAGCCGAACGAGTTCGACAGCACCACATCGAGCTTCGCCTCGCGCGCGGTGTGCGGCACGAAATCGAGATCGCAGCCTTCGCTCGGATTGTCCAGATTGATCGTCGGCGGCAGCACGTTGTCGCGCATCGCCAGGATCGAGAAGATCGCCTCGACACCGCCAGCTGCGCCGAGCAGATGCCCGGTCATCGACTTCGTCGAACTCACCGGCAACTTCGATGCATGGCTGCCGAAGCAGGCCTTGATCGCGGCGACTTCGGCGATGTCGCCGACGCCGGTCGAGGTCGCGTGCGCATTGACGTAACCGATCTGGTCGGGATTCAACTGTGCATCCGCGATCGCCGCGACCATCGAACGTCGCGCGCCGTCACCGTCTTCCGGCGGCGAGGTCATGTGGAAGGCGTCGCCGCTCATGCCGAAGCCGGATAGTTCGCAATAGATGCGTGCGCCGCGCTTGCGTGCGTGCTCGTAGTCCTCGATGACCAGCACGCCGGCACCGTCGGACAGCACGAAACCGTCGCGGTCGCGATCCCACGGCCGGCTCGCCTTGTGCGGCTCGTCGTTGCGCGTGGACATCGCGCGCGCCGAGCAGAAGCCGCCGACCGCCGTGCCGACGGTGGAGAACTCGGCGCCGCCGGCAACCATCACGTCGGCGTCACCGTACTGGATCATGCGCATCGCCAGACCGATGTTGTGCGTCGACGTGGTACACGCGGTGACGCAGGCGATGTTCGGACCCTTCAGCCCGAGCATGATCGACAGATTGCCCGCGGCCATGTTGACGATCGAACTCGGCACGAAGAACGGCGAGATCTTGCGCTGGCCGTGTTCGTGATACGTGATCGCGGTCTTCTCGATCGTCGCGATGCCGCCGATGCCGGCGCCGACCGCGACACCGATGCGCTCGGCATCGTGCTCGTGCGGATGCAGGCCGGCGTCGGTCAGCGCCTGCACCGAAGCGGCGATGCCGTAGTGGATGAACGGATCCATCTTCTTGACGTCTTTCGCGGCGACGTAGACGGTCGGATCGAAATCGCGCACCTGTCCCGCGATACGCGTCGGGAACGTGCTCGCATCGAAATGCGTGATCGGACCGATACCGCTGTTGCCGGCGAGGATGTTCGCCCACGCGGTCGGCACGTCGTTGCCGACGGGACTGATGATGCCGAGACCGGTGACGACGACGCGACGCTTGCTCATGGCTGGGTTCACCTGTGCGAAAACCGCTGCTGCGGCCGCACTTTGTCTAATTGTGGATCGCGCTTGACCGCGAACATGAGGAAGCAGCCATCCCCGGCTGAACTTCTCGACGAGCTAAACAAAAGCTGCGCCTCATGGGCGCAGCCTGATGTGCCACCTGGTGCGGGAAACTCAAGCCTTGACGTGCGCCTTGACGTAGTCGACGGCCTGCTGGACGGTGGTGATCTTCTCGGCTTCCTCGTCGGGAATCTCGCACTCGAATTCCTCTTCCAGCGCCATCACCAGCTCGACCGTATCCAGCGAATCGGCGCCGAGGTCGTCGACGAACGACGCGTTAGGGGTCACTTCGTCTTCCTTCACGCCAAGCTGTTCGACGACGATCTTCTTGACGCGCTCTTCGATAGTGCTCATGTGTTTCTCTACCTCCCGATGGGAATTCGTGCGGACACCGGATGCAACTGTCCGCGTCGGGCGGCGTGCCCGAAGCCGTCGCATTGTAGATGAAGCAGGCATGAGGGGCTAGAGATCGGCTGCAGTGGCAAACCTGCGTCGCTGCGGGTCGCGCGTCGGTTTTTACGAAAATTTTCAATTGACGCGCCGGCCCCGTCCGGCACTTTTTCTTTTCACGCCATATACATGCCGCCGTTGACGTGCAGGGTCTCGCCGGTGATGTAGGCGGCTGCCGGCGACACCAGGAACGCGACCGCCTTGGCGATGTCGGCGGCGGCGCCGAGCCTGCCGAGTGCAATCTGTCCGAGCAATGCGTTGCGTTGCTCTTCCGGCAATGCGCGCGTCATGTCGGTGTCGATGAAGCCCGGCGCGACGACATTCACGGTGATGCCGCGCGAACCGATCTCGCGCGCGAGCGACTTGGAGAACGCGATGATGCCGGCCTTCGCCGCCGCATAGTTCGCCTGCCCCGGATTGCCGGTCAGGCCGATCACCGAGGCGATATTGACGATGCGGCCCTTGCGCGCCTTCATCATGCCGCGCAGTACCGATTTCGAGGTGCGGAAGACCGAGCTCAGGTTGGTGTCCAGCACCGCCTGCCAGTCCTCTTCCTTCATGCGCATCAGCAACTGGTCGCGCGTGATGCCGGCGTTGTTGACCAGGATCGAGACCGCGCCGAATTGCTTGCCGATCGAATCGATCAGCGCATCGACGGCCGCGCTGTCGGTCACATTCAGTGCGAGGCCGCTGCCGCCGTGGGCAGCGAGACGTTCGCTGATCGCCTGCGCGCCGGCATCCGTCGTCGCGGTGCCGATCACCTTCGCGCCGAGCGCGGCGAGTTCATCCGCGATTGCCGCGCCGATGCCGCGGCTGGCGCCGCTGACCAGCGCCACTTCTCCTTCCAGCAAGGTGCTCATCGTTCCCGCCTTTGATGCAACAAGAGGGCGCGAACCTTACACGGAATCCGGCACGCGCTGCAGCGCTGTGTCAGCTGCGCCAATCCTGCACGGCCGCGTCGAATTCGCCCGGCGTGCCGAGCGCGCGGCTTTCGATCGACTTGTCGATGCGCTTGACCAGTCCGCTCAGTACCTTGCCCGGACCGCACTCGGCCACGCGCGTCGCGCCGCCCTGCGCCAGCGCCTGCACGCATTCGGTCCAGCGCACCGGCAGATACAGCTGACGCACCAGCGCATCGGTGATGTCGGCGACCGTGGCATGTGCGCGCGCGTCGACGTTCTGGATCACCGGAATGCCCGGCACGTTCCAGCGATAAGCCTTCATCGCTTCGCCGAGACGATTCGCCGCCTCGCGCATCAGAGGCGTATGCGAAGGCACGCTGACCGGCAGCTTGACCGCCTTGCGCGCGCCCCGCTGCGCGAGCAGCTCGAGCGCGGCATCGACGGCCTGCACATGTCCGCCGATGACGATTTGTCCGGGCGAGTTGTAGTTGGCCGGCGCGACGACATGCTCGCCGGAAATTTCGCGACAGGTTTCCTCGACGACGGCTTCATCCGCACCGAGGACAGCGGCCATCGCGCCGACGCCTTCGGGCGAAGCTTCCTGCATCGCCTGACCGCGGATGCGCACCAGGTGCGCAGCATCGCGCAGGGCGATGGCGCCGCCAGCGACCAGCGCGGTGTATTCGCCGAGGCTGTGACCGGCCAGTTGCGCCGGTTTTGCGCCGCCCGATTGCAGCCACAAGCGCCACACCGCGACACCTGCGGCGAGCAAGGCCGGCTGCGTGTATTCGGTGCGATTGAGCATCGCCTCGGGGCCGCCCTGCGACAGCGCCCACAGATCGATGCCGGCGCCTTCGGAGGCTTCGGCAAAGGTTTCGCGCACGCCGGCGTGCAGTTCACCGAGCTCGGCGAGCATGCCGAGCGACTGCGAGCCCTGGCCCGGAAAGATGAAAGCGAGAGTCGACATGCTCAGTATTTCAGCAACGCCGACGACCAGGTGAAGCCGCCGCCGAACGCTTCGAGCAACAGAGTCTGCCCGCGCTGCACCTTGCCCGAACGTACCGCTTCGTCGAGCGCCAGCGGCACCGAACCGGACGAGGTGTTGCCGTGGCGATCGACGGTCACGATCACGCGCTCCATCGAAAGCTTCAGACGCTTCGCGGTGGCCTCGATGATGCGCAGATTGGCCTGATGCGGAATCAGCCAGTCGACATCCGATTCCTGCATGCCGGCCGCTTCTAGCGTTTCGCCGACGATGCGGTCGAGCGTCTTCACGGCGACCTTGAACACATCGCTGCCGGCCATCATCACGCGGATGCCGTGGTTCGGCTCGTCGTCGATGAAGCCTGCAGAAACGCCGACCGGGTTGTACAGCAGATGCTTGTAGGCGCCGTCGGCATGCAGCTTGGTGGTGATGATGCCGGGCTCGTTCGATGCCTCGAGCACCACTGCGCCGGCGCCGTCGCCGAACAGCACGCAGGTCGAGCGGTCGGTCCAGTCGAGCATGCGCGACAGGGTTTCCGCGCCAACCACCAGCGCCTTCTTCACCTGACCGCTGCGGATGAACTGGTCGGCGACGCCGAGCGCGTACATGAAGCCGGAGCATGCCGCATTGACGTCGAACGCCGCGCAGCCGTTCGCGCCGAGGCGATGCTGCAGCAGACAGGCGGTCGACGGAAAGATGATGTCCGGCGTGGTCGTGCCGAGCACGATCAGATCGATCTCGCTGGCCTTGACGCCGGCGGCTCCGAGCGCGTGCGTGGCCGCATAGAAGGCCAGATCACCGGTGGTCTCGCCATCGGCGGCGCGGCGGCGCTCGCGGATACCGGTGCGCGAGGCGATCCACTCGTCGGTGGTGTCGACCAGTTTCTCGAGATCGGCATTGGTGACGACCTTTTCCGGCAGATAACTGCCGGTGCCCGCGATGCGTGAATAGATCAGGGTCGTTCCCCTTCGAGACGCGTGCGAATCAGCAGACGATGAACTTCCGGCCAGCGTCATGCGCGCGCAGGCGCGCGTCCATACGAGATGTCAGGCCGGGTTTCCGCAAGACGTGAAACGCCGGCGACGAACATGCGAGGCAGCCGCAGCGGCAATGCCCTGCGCACACATCACTCTTCGGTCGGAACGTGCTTCGACTCGATCACCTTCTTGCCGCGGTAGTAGCCATCCTTGGTCACGTGGTGACGGATGTGCACTTCGCCCGACGTCGGATCGGTCGCGAGCTGCTTGGCAGTGAGCGAATCATGCGCACGGCGCATGCCGCGGCGGGAAGGGGTGGTACGACTCTTGGCAACGGCCATGACAAATTCTCCAGTTCAATGTTTCTTCAGCGTTTCCAGAGCCGCGAACGGGTTGGGACGCTCTTCATCGGCCGACTCGTCGTCCGATGCATCTTTCCACTCCAGCGGCGCGCCGGGTTTGAGCGGCACCACCGGCAACGCAAGAATCAGTTCATCCTCGATCACCGCGGCCAGATCGAGCTGACCATCCGGAACGAGCAGCGGCTCGTAGCCTTCGGGCAACCCGGCTTCCTCGTCTTCCGCTGCGATCATGCCGAGGCGCTGATCGATCGAAATTCCGTAGGCGAACGTCTCCAGTGTACGTTGACAGACCAGCGGCAGATCGGCCTCGACGCGCAGGGCGAGGAAGGAAATACCGAGACTGTCCCTGTCGAATTCGAGCACGTAACGTGCATCGCCTTCGTCATCGGCCAGGCTGCCACGCAGTCGCCGCATCGATGCGAGCGGAAGCGAACCTTCGAAGGTCCGCCGCGCCTGAACCTGGCGCGCAACATCCACGCGATCTGGCAGGGCTGCAGACATGGGCGCGCGATGGTAGGTGCGCACCCCCACGCTGTCAACCGAATTCAGCCGGGAAACCCCCTATCCAACCCTACCGACCCGCCTATTGCCGGCTCGCGGCGGCGCCAGCAGACTGCGGCCTCGAAGGCCACGCGGCGAGACCAAACCTTGCGCATTCTGCTGATTTTCCTGCTGCTCGCAACCGGCCTGCTGACGGCGGCCTGGCTGTACGAGCGCCGGCGGCGGCGAACTCCGCTGCTGCTCGGCGAGATTCTCGATCTGGCCGACGCGCTGGAACGCGACCTGCTCGAATGCCGCGCGCGCCTGCGCGAGATTCCGGCGCTGGCCACGACGCTGCCGCCGCTGCAGTCGGCTCGCGCCACCCTCGCCGCCGAGCCGCTGGTGCAGGAGGCCTTGCGCGACCTGCTCGCACACCGGCTCTGGTTGAAGGACCACGCCGCCGACGCCAGCCGGCAGGAACTGCAGTCGGCGCGCGACGCCCTGGTCGCGACGCGCAGCTCGCTCGCCACCCAGCTCGGTCGCCTGAGCGAGGTTCGCGCCGACCTCGCCCAGGCCGGCCACGCCTTGTCTTCGGCCGGTCCGCGCGCATGACCTCGCTCGCCGACATCGATCTGGTGCTCGCCTCCACCTCGCGCTATCGACGCGAGCTGCTGAGCCGGTTGACCACGAACTTCCGCACGATCGCGCCGCAGGTCGACGAAAGCGCGCGCCCCGGCGAAGCACCGGATGCGCTGGCCGCGCGCCTCGCGCTGGCGAAAGCGCGCGCCGTCGCCGATGCCTGCGACAACGCGCTGGTGATCGGCAGCGACCAGGTCGCCGAACTCGAAGGGATTGCGCTCGGCAAGCCGGGCACGGCCGAAGCTGCGCGGCAGCAACTCGCCGCCAGCTCCGGCCGCAGGGTGACGTTTCACACGGCGCTGTGTCTGATCGATACCCGCGACGCCGGTCAGCGGGCGCGCAGCGCGACCGACATCATCCGCGTGCTGTTCCGCGATCTCGGCACGGCCGAAATTGCGCGCTATGTCGCGATCGAGAGTCCACTCGATTGCGCCGGCAGCTTCAAGGCCGAGAGTCTCGGCATCAGCCTGTTCGAACGCATCGAGAGCGACGACCCGACCGCGCTGATCGGTCTGCCGCTGATCGCTCTTTCGCGCCTGCTGCGCGAAGCCGGCATCGCCCTGCCGTGAGCGCTTCGGGTGGCGCGCGGACGCAGCCTCGATATTGAAAGCCGCGCGAGCGACGACATATCCGAACATCGGCGCGATGGCCTGCCGCGAAACTTCGCGCGCGCCCACCGTTCAAACGGCCGGCACTCGCGGAGTGTGGTGCAGTCGCGGGCGCCGGACGCCACGCTCGCTACACTCAGGAACCGGTGCTTCGGCCGGACCGTCCAGGCCCAACCCAGCGGACTCCCGATGATCGAATCGCCCAAGACCGTCCTGCCGAACGAACTGCGCGATCCACTCGCGCGCGCCATCGCGCAGGTCAACACCGTCGTGCTCGGCAAGCGCCGCGAAATCCGTCTGGCCTTCGTCTGCCTGCTCGCCGGCGGCCATCTGCTGATCGAGGACCTTCCCGGCGTCGGCAAGACCACCCTGGCACATGCGCTGGCGGCGACCCTCGGCCTTGGGTTCCAGCGCGTGCAGTTCACCTCCGACCTGCTGCCATCGGACATCATCGGCGTCGGCATCTACGAGCGCGAGGCGAACCGCTTCAAGTTCCATCCCGGCCCGCTGTTCACCCAGCTGCTGCTCGCCGACGAAATCAATCGTGCGATGCCGAAGACGCAGAGTGCCCTGCTCGAAGCGATGGCCGAGGAACAGGTCACGGTCGACGGCGTCACCCATCGCCTGCCGCCGCCGTTCTTCGTCGTCGCGACGCAGAACCCGCTCGATTTCGCCGGCACTTATCCGCTGCCGGATTCGCAGCTCGATCGCTTCATGCTGCGCATGAGCCTGGGTTATCCCGATCGCGACGCCGAGCGCGCGATGCTCGCCGCCGCCGATCGTCGCGGCGTGCTCGAAGCGCTTTCGCCCTGCCTGACGCCGGAGCAGATTCTCGAACTACGCCATGCCTGCAGCGGCGTGTTCGCAAGTCCCGCCCTGATCGAATACGTTCAAGCCCTGCTCACCGCGAGTCGCGAGCATGCCGAGATCCGCATCGGACTGTCGCCGCGCGCCGGCCTTGCATTGCTCGCCGCCGCGCGTGCACATGCCATGCTCGGCGGACGCGCGCACGCGATGCCGGAAGACGTGCAGGCGGTGTTCCCGTTCGTCGCCGCACATCGCCTGACCCCGGCCGCGAGCGCGCGCGCCGATCGCGACAAGCTCGCCTTGCAGCTGCTCGAATCGACCGCGGTGCGCTGACCCCTGCATCCGATGAACGCGTCGATCGCCGAGCTGCGCACGCGCCTGCTGGATGCAGCCGAACGCCGCCTGCCGGCGCTGACGCGATTGCGCCGAGCCGAGGCCTTGCCGATCCGCCTCGATCGCCGCCGCATTTATGTATTGCCGACGGGATTCGGATTGGCATTCGCCGGATTGCTCTTCGTGATGCTGCTCGGCGCGCTCAACTACAGCAACAATCCGGCCCTGCTGCTGACCTGCCTGCTCGCCGCGGCCGCAGGCGCGAGCCTGTTTTTCGGCTTTCGCGCCCTCAGCGGCCTGCGCCTGGTGCATGCGCAGACGGGCGAGGTGCATGCCGGCGCCGCGGCCGGATTGAAACTGCGTTTCTGCGGCGGCGCACGCACGCGTCCGAGTCTGCGCCTGCGTCGCGGCGAGGCGCGCCTTGCATTCGCACTGATGGCGAACAGCGAGCGCGAGGTCGAACTGACGCTCTCCGACCTGCCGCGCGGCTGGTTTCGTCCGGGCCGGGTCCGCGTGTGGACGGAGTATCCCTTGGGACTTTTCCAGTTGTGGAGCTGGTTGCATCCGGATCTCGAGTTCCTGGTCTATCCGGCGATTGAAACGCCCGCACCCGCGCTTCCCGCCGGTGAAGGCCGCGAGGGCGAACAGATCAACGCGGGCGCAAGCGAGGAACACTCGGGCCTGCGCGACTACCGCACGAGCGATGCCTCGCGTCTGATTGCGTGGAAGGCGTCGGTGCGTCACGACAGCTTGCTGGTGCGCGATGCCGAGCGCCGTTCCGGCGAGGCGTTGACGCTCGACTACCAGGCGCTGTCCGGCGTCGACATCGAGACGCGCATCAGCCGACTGACCGCGTGGGTGCTCGCCGCCGAAGCGGCGCAGCGCAGCTATGCCTTGCGTCTGCCGCGCGAAACCATCGGACCCGGACTCGGCTCGCGCCAGCGTCAGGCTTGTCTGCGCGCGCTCGCCCTGCTTCCGTCCGGCAGCAACACCGCACGCGCATGAGCGAGCGCCTCGATCACCACCAGTTCGGCCTGCTCACCGCGACGGTTGCGGCGACGCTGGCGACCCATCTCGGCCACCTGCCGATCGGATTGACGCTGGCGATCGCGATCGCATTGCCCTTGCGCGCGTGGACGCGCTGGCGCGGCGCCGCAGGCGTCGGCGTGTGGATACGCCTGCCGCTGACCGCGCTGCTGCTGGTCTCGGTCATCGTCTCGTTCGGCACCGTGTTCGGACGCGAGCCGGGCAGTGTGCTCGCCTGCGGCCTGCTCGCGCTGAAACTGCTCGAAGCCGAACGCATACGCGACGGCCGTGTCGCGATCGGATTCGCCGCCTTCGTATTGATGAGTGCGCTGTTGTTCGTGCAGACCTTGTGGTTCACCGCACTGATCTGCGCGGCGCTCGTGCTGCTGCTCGCGGCCTTGCTGTCGCTGCAGCCGGCACCGATCGAAAGCCGCCGTCCGCTGCGCGCGCAGCTGAAACTCGCGACGCTGCTGCTCGGCGCCGGATTGCCGCTCGCGGCTGCCGCCTTCGTGCTGGTGCCGCGGCTCGGCTCGCCGCTGTGGGGTTCGCCCGGCAACGATACCGCTGCACGCTCGGGACTCGGCGAACGCATGGCACCGGGCGAGATGACCGATCTGCTGCTCGACGATTCGCCTGCGTTCCGCGTCGATTTTGTCAGCACGCTTCCGCCGCCGCCCCTGCGCTATTTCCGCGCGATCGTGCTGTGGGATTTCGACGGCAGCGCGTGGACCCGCCCGATCGCGCGCGGCAGCGGCCGCGCCGAGGACATCGCCGCTGCCGACGGCGTGGTCGACTACACGATCACGCTGGAGCCGACCGGCAGCCGCTGGATGCCGGCGCTGGATACGCCGCTGGCGCCGCCGGAAAACGCGAACCTCACGGCCGACCGCATCATCGTTTCCAATGCAACCATCGCGCAGCCACGCCAGTACCGCCTGCAGTCGGCGACCCGCGGCACGCTCGCGCCGAGCCTGACGCCGTCGCAGCGCAAGCGCGCGCTCGCCTTGCCCGACGGGTTCGATCCGAAGGCGCGCGCGCTGGCCCAGCGCTGGCGCGCCGACGCAGCCGACGATGGCGCTGTCGTGCGCGACGCGCTGGAACTTTTCCGTGCGAGCTTCACCTATACGCTGAGTCCGCCGCTGCTCGGGCGCGATTCCATCGACGACTTCCTGTTCGATACGCAGCGCGGCTTCTGCGAACACTATTCGTCCGCCTTCGTGTTCCTGATGCGTGCCGCCGGCATTCCCGCGCGCGTGGTCACCGGTTACCAGGGCGGCTGGTGGAGCGCAGGCGGAAACTACCTGCTGGTGCGTCAGTCCGACGCGCATGCCTGGGCCGAGGTGTGGATCGACGGTCGCGGATGGCAACGCGTCGATCCGACCGCCGCCGTCAGTCCGGCGCGGGTCGAACTCGGCGCGGCGGCGGCCAACGGAGCCCCGAGTTGGGCACAATCGGACTGGCTGCGCGATTTGCGCAACCAGCTCGATTTCGCCAATCGTCTGTGGACGCAGAGCATCATCCGCTTCGATGCCTTGCGCCAGAAAGACATGCTGACGCCGTTCGGCATCGCTGATGCCAATCAAGGCGATCTGCTGCTGGCGCTGTCGGCAGTGCTCGGCGTGATGATGCTGATCGCGACGGTATGGGCGATGCGCAGCGGCACGCGTGCGTCCGGCGATGCGCTCGACCGCGCCTGGGCGCAGCTCTCGTCGCGACTCGCGCGCGCGGGCTTCGCGCTGCCTGCGCAGGAAGGTCCGCTCGATCGCATGCAGCGCCTGCATGCGCTTGCGCCAGCGCTCGCCGGCAAACTCGCGCCGCTGGTCGAGGAATACGTGGCCTTGCGCTACGCCAGCGCGACGCCGGCGCCGAGTCGCGTCGCCGACTTCGCGCGCGCGGCGCGGCGCATCCGCGTGCCAGGATTTGTAAAGAAGAATTGATGTTGCAACGACGCACTATTCAGCGACGTCGATGTAGCATCCGGCATTCTCGGCGGTGCTGCCGCCGTTCCCGGTTACCGTTCGATCGAGGCCACCATGAACAAGTCCGCCGTCAGCAAATCCCTGGCGATTCTCCTTTCCGGCGCAGGTCTCGTCTCCTGCGCAACCGTGCCCGCTCCCCTGCAGGGACAGTTCTCGGCGGCGACGCCGCACGACGCCGCGGCAGCCGGCGCGTCCCAGGCCGTACGCTGGGGCGGCGAGATCATCAAGGTGGAACCGAAGAAGGACGCGACCTGTTTCGAGATACTCGCGCGCCAGCTCGACGCGAGCGCACGACCGCTGTCGAGCGACCCCAGCGACGGCCGCTTCAAGGCCTGCCGCGCCGGCTTCTATGATCCGGAAGTGTTCGCGCGCGGACGCGAACTCACCGTCACCGGAACGGTCACCGGCACCGACAGCGGCAAGGTCGGCGAATTCGACTACAGCTATCCGCACGTCGCCGCCGACACGATCTACCTGTGGCCGAAGCGCCCGATGTATGCGCGCACGCCCTACTACGATCCGTGGATGTACGGTTACGGCGGTCCGTGGGGCTTCGGTCCTTACTGGGGACCGTTCTGGGGCGGCCCGACCTACATCATCCGCGACCATCCGCACGCGCCGCCGTCGCATCCGGCGCATTGATCCGCCGCAGACGTCTGGACGTCTAGACGGCCAGACATCCGATCAGATCGTGCTCGTCGGCGTGCACGATCTCGACCTCGACGAACTGGCCCGGCTTGAGCTTGCGGCCGTCGTCGATGCGCACGATGCCGTCGATCTCCGGCGCATCCGCGCGCGAGCGTGCGATGGCGCCGTCGGCATCGACCTCGTCGACCAGCACCTGCTGGCGCGTGCCGATCTTGCGGCCGAGGCGCGCCGCTGAAATCTCCGCCTGAACTTCCATGAAGCGTTCGAGACGTTCCTCGCGCAGTTCGTCAGGTACCGCGCCGGGCAGATCGTTCGCCTTCGCGCCGTCGACCGGCGAATAGGCGAACGCGCCGACGCGATCGAGTTCAGCCTCGCGCAGGAAGTCGAGCAGTTCCTCGAACTCGGCGTCGGTCTCGCCCGGGAAGCCGACGATGAAGGTGCTGCGAATCGTCAGCTCCGGACAGATCGCACGCCAGCGCTGGATGCGCTGCAAGGTCTTGTCGACTGCGCCCGGGCGCTTCATCAGCTTGAGGATGCGCGGACTGGCGTGCTGGAATGGGATATCGAGATAGGGAAGGATCTTTCCGTCCGCCATCAGCGGAATCACGTCGTCGACGTGCGGGTACGGATACACATAGTGCAGGCGCGTCCACACGCCGAGTTCGGCGAGGCCTTCGCACAGGCCGGTCATGCGGGTTGCGTAGGCCTTGCCGCGCCATTCGCGTTCGGCGTACTTGAGATCGACGCCGTAGGCGCTGGTGTCCTGCGAGACGACGAGCAATTCCTTGACGCCACCTCTGACCAGTTTCTCCGCTTCGATCAGCACCTCGTCGAGCGGCCGCGAGACGAGATCCCCGCGCATCGACGGGATGATGCAGAAGGTGCAGCGGTGGTTGCAGCCCTCGGAAATCTTCAGGTACGCATAGTGCTTCGGCGTCAGCTTCACGCCCTGCGGCGGCACCAGGTCGAGAAACGGATCATGTTTGGGCGGCAACGCGGTGTGCACCGCGCTCATCACGCTCGCGTAATCCTGCGGGCCGCTGATCGAGAGCACCTCCGGATGCGCCTCGCGGATCAGCTCGGCGCGCTTGCCGAGGCAGCCGGTGACGATCACCTTGCCGTTTTCCTCGAGCGCCTCGCCGATCGCATCGAGCGATTCGGTCACCGCCGCGTCGATGAAGCCGCAGGTGTTGACGACTACGACATCGGCCGCGTCGTAGTTCGGCACGATGTCGTAACCCTCCACGCGCAGCTGGGTCAGGATGCGCTCGGAGTCGACCAGGGCCTTGGGGCAGCCGAGACTGACGAACCCGACTTTGGGATTGCGGCGTGACATGGAATTCCAGCGTGCGGCGAACCGCGTAGTGTAGCGCCGATTTCGAACCGGCACATCGCGAAACGGGTGCTAGACTCGCGCGCGGCCAGCCCCGGGTGAATGGTGGGAATCCCGGGCGCGCCGAAACTGGGAAAGCAGAATATTCATGCGAGGGACCGTCATTCCCGCGCGCCATCCGCGTCGGAAATCCGCATCGTTCGCCATCGTGCGCCTGTGGCTGCTGCTCGGCAGTTGCTGCGGCGCGACTGCGTCCGTCGCAGCAGACTACCCGCGCGCGCAGCTGGCGACGAACGCGCAGCGCATCGCTGCAGCGCTGGATGCGAGCCTCGGCGTCGGCGCGACCGCGGCGGCCGTGCACGCGCTCGGCGGCGACGCGGCGGAACAGATGCTGCAGATCGCACTGGGCAATCTTTCGTCCGCGCTGGAATCGCCGGCACTGGCTGATCGCCAATTGACGCGCGCGAGCGAGCTCGCGCAACGGCGCGGCGACGACGCGGCACTGATAGACATCCTTTCCAGCGATGCGCAGGTCGCGCTCGGACTCGGCGATTACGAACGCTGCATCGCAATGGCAGGCCAGCTCGCCGCGCTGTCGCGCCGGCACGCGGACCGCATCGGCGAAGCCGTGGCCGAAGGCGTGCTCGGTGTCGTCGCGCGGCGTCGCGGCCATCTCGACGAGGCCTTGCATCATCAGCAGCGCGCGCTCGCGCTGCAACAGGCCGCGGGCAACGATGCCGGCGCTGCGCGCGTGCTCAGCGATCTCAGCGTGATCCAGCGCGACCGCGGCGATTTCGCGCGTGCGCTGGAGAACGGTCTGGAAGCGCTCACCCGACGCGAACGCAGCGGCGACAAACTCGAACTCGCCTATCGCAATCTCGCCCTGCTGTATCGCGAAGTGGAAGATCGCCCGACCGCGAGCGTCTATTTCCAGCGCGCGCTGGAGGAGGCAGCCCGGCGCGGCGTGCCGTCCGCGTATTCGTCGGTCGTCGGCTCGTACGCCGGCCTGCTCAACGACGGCGGCAATTCCGCCGGCGCGCGCGCCGCCGCCGAAGAAGCCCTGGCCATCGACAGCGCCCTCGACGACCGCCCGCATCAGGGGCTGGAGCACCTCGAAATCGGCCGAGCCCTGCTCCTGCAGCGCAATCTCGCTGCGGCCGAGAACGAACTCGAACAGGCGCTGCAGCTCGGGCGCGAACTCGACCAGCGCGAAATCGTCGCGCGCGCACTGCTGCATTTGAGCGAGATCGCGATGCTGCGCCACGACGACCTGCGCGCACGCGGATTGATCGACGAGGCGATCGCCGGCCTCGAACTCGCGCGCCTGCGCCCGCAGCTGGCGCAAGCCTACGCCTTGCGCGAGCAACTCGCGCGCGCCGAGCACAACGATGTCGATGCGCTGCGTTTCGCGCACAAGTACGGCGCCGAACGCGAGGAATTGATCGGCATTCGCGCCAGTCGCCAGCTCGCCGCACTGGAAGCACGACGCGCGCGCGAGGATGGCGAGCAGAAACTGGCGCTGCTGGCCAAGGACAACGAGCTGCAGACCGCACGCATCCAGGCGCAGCAGCTCGAATGGCGGCTCTACGCGGCGGCCCTGGCCGGCATGCTGATCCTGCTCACCCTGCTCGCGTGGCGTTACGCCGGCATGCGCCGCCTCAATCGCGCGCTCGGCGTGCGCAATCAACAGGTCGAACAACAACGTGCCGCACTCAGTGCCGCGAATTCGCTATTGCAGGATCAGGCGCTCGATCTCTATCAGGCCGCGACGACGGACTGGCTGACCAAGACCGACAACCGCCGCCACCTGCTCGAACAGCTCGAGCAGCGTCTACTCGAATGCCGGCGCGATGGTCGCGAGCTGGCCTTGATGGCCATCGATTTCGATCACTTCAAGCGCATCAACGATATCGGCGGCCATCCATTCGGCGATCGTGTGCTGGTCGCCGGCGCGCTCGCGATGCGCGAATGCCTCGGCCCGAACGATCTGCTCGGACGTTTCGGCGGCGAGGAATTCGTCGCCGTCACCTGCGACCGCGACGGCGCCGCCGCGCTGGCGCTGGCCGAGCGCATGCGCATCCGCGTCGCCGAACAACTCGCCGCGCTGGCGCCGGAACTGCACTCGCTGGCGACGATCAGCATCGGTGTCGCACGCCTGGCGCAGCTGCACGAAACACCGTCGGTCGATCTTCTGCTCGAAGCGGCGGATCGCGCGCTCTACGCCGCCAAGAGCGAAGGACGCAACCGCGTCGCCCGCTACGCTGCATGAATGAAGCCCGAGCGGATCACCGCATGCACGCACGCTGCGATTGACTTGCACGCCGCTGTGCATAGGCTGGAGGTCATCCCGGAAGGAATCGATCGCATGGGCCAGCAGATCCAGCTCAACACCTCGCGCATGCAATGCATCGGCGCGTATGTCGCACGTGCCGCCGGCACGCCGAAAGGCGGCCTCGTCATCGTGCAGGAAATTTTCGGCGTCACCGCGCATATCCGCAGCGTCGCCGATCGCTTTGCCGAACACGGTTACACCGCAATCGCGCCGGCGTTTTTCGATCATGTCGAAAGCGGGCTCGAACTCGGCTACGACGAAGCCGGCTCGGCGCGCGGCAAACAACTGGTCGGCGAGATCGGGCTCGACCTCGCGGTCGAGGATGTCGCCAGCGCGGCGGAGGCGATTGCATCGGCCGGACGCATCGGCTGCGTCGGCTACTGCTGGGGCGGCACGGTCGCGTTTCTCGCCGCGCTGCGTCTCGGCCTTCCTGCGGTGAGTTACTACGGCGCGCGCAACGCGAAGTTTCTCGACGAAACACCGCGCGCAGGCTATCGGCAGACGACACATGCCGATCCTTCCACCGACGCCAGTCCGGCGCAGGCTGCGCCCTGGCGGGGCCAGATCCTGCAGTTCCATTTCGGTGAACGCGACGGTTCGATTCCAGCCGAGGTCGTCGCGCAGCATCGTGCGCGCTTGCCCGCGGCCGAGGTGTATACGTATCCCGCAGGGCATGCCTTCAATCGCGACGTCGATCCGAAGGTCTACGACGCAGCCAGCGCGAATCTTGCGCTGACGCGGACGCTCGGCTTCTTCGATCGCCACCTCGCAGGTGCTGCAGCATGACCTTCGCCCTCGATCCGCGCCTGCTCGCCGAATCGCACGAGATTGGCGAGCTGCCGCTGTCGCGCCTGTTGCTGATGGACGATGCGCGTTATCCGTGGTTGATCCTGGTTCCGCGCATCGCCGGCGCGCGCGAACTGATCGATCTCGACGCCAACGATCGCGGCGTACTGTTCGACGAGATTGCCTGCGTCAGTCACGCGCTCGAAGACACGCTGCGACCGGACAAGCTCAATGTCGCCGCGCTCGGCAATGTCGTGCGGCAATTGCACGTGCACGTCATTGCGCGCTTCGATAGCGATGCCGCGTGGCCGCAACCGGTCTGGGGCCGCGGCGACCGCGTCGGCTACGCAGGCGCGGACGCGAACACGCGTGTCGCCGAACTGCGGCGCGTCCTGCACACCCAGCTCGCATGACGCCGGCGGCCGACGCGGATGCGTTCGCGATCGAGCCGCTCGGCGAGACTCTGCTGCTTCTGCGTTTCGGCGATCGCATCGATGCCGATGCGATCGCGCGCGTGCATGCGGCTGCCGCGATGCTGCGCCGGGTCGAACTGCCCGGCATCGTCGATCTGATCCCGGCGTATGCCACGCTCGCCCTGCACTACGACGCGGCGTTCTGGGCCGGCCGCAACGGCGATACACCCTGGCAACATCTGGCCGGCGCATTGCGCGCGGTGTTCGCGGCGCCGCTGCCTGCCGAACGCACGCCGGCGCAGAGCGTGGAAATCGCGGTCTGCTACGAAGCGCAATACGCGCCCGATCTCGTCGATGTCGCGCGCGCGTGCGCGCTCGACATCGAGGAGGTCATCGCACGGCATTCGGCCGCGACCTATCACGTCGCGATGCTCGGCTTCGCACCCGGATTTCCGTATCTGCTCGGGCTCGACGATGCGCTGCGCGTGCCGCGCCGCGCGCAGCCGCGTGCGCGCGTGCCACGCGGCGCGGTCGCGATTGGCGGCGCGCAGACAGGCATTTATCCATCGTCGCTTCCGGGCGGCTGGCAACTGATCGGACGCACGCCGCTGCAGCTGTTCGACGCGCAGCGCGATCCTCCGTGCCTGCTCGCGCCGGGAGATCGCGTGCACTTTCGCCGGATCGATGCGGGCGAGTTCGCAGCGCTCGCCACAGCATCCGGCACATGAGCGTCGTCGTTCTGAAGCCGGGGTTGTTGACCACGCTGCAGGATCGCGGTCGCAGCGGTTTCGCTGCACTCGGGGTCGGCCGCGCCGGACCGCTCGACGATGTCGCGTTCCGGCTCGCCAACGCGCTGGTCGGCAACGGCGACGAGGAAGCCGCGCTGGAATTCACCGTGTCCGGTCCGCGCCTGCGCTTCGATACGGATGCAACGATTGCGCTGGTCGGCGCCGCGTTCGACGCGCGGCTCGGCGCGCGTGACCTGCCCGGCTGGCAGGCCGTTCGCGTCGCCGCCGGCGACGTGCTCGACTGCGCGCGTGTGCGTCACGGCGCTCGCGCCTATCTCGCCATCAGCGGCGGCTTCGCGGTTGCGAGCGTGCTCGGCAGTCGCGCGACCGACGTGAACACCGGCATCGGTGCACTCGGTGGTCGCGCCTTGCAGGCCGGCGATGTGCTGCCGATCGTGCAACGTCGTGATGCGCGGACACCGCCATCGGCGCAGCCGTGGTCGCTCGACCCGCGCCCCTGGTTCGATCCCGCGCCGTCGCATCCGATCCATCTGATTCGCGGCCATCATTTCGATGCCCTCGACGAGGTCTCGCGCGAGGCCTTGTTCGCCGCGCAATTCCGCATCTCGTCCGACTCCAACCGCGTCGGCTTTCGCCTCGACGGTGCCCGCCTCGCACTCGCCGGGCCGCTCGAACTGGTCAGCGAAGCGGTGGCGTTCGGCACCGTGCAATTGCCTGCGGGCGGCCAGCCGATCGTGCTGATGGCCGAGCATCCGACCATCGGCGGTTATCCACGCATCGGCCAGGTCGCCGCGATCGATCTGCCGCGGCTGGCGCAACGCAAGCCTGGCGATCCGCTGCGCTTTCGCGAAATCGGGCTGGACGATGCGCAAACGCGCTATCTTCAGCGCGAGCGCGAACTCGCGCGCCTGCTCGAAGCGATCACCGCACGCCTTCACGCATGAACAAACGGATCGATCTCAATTGCGACATGGGCGAATCCTTCGGCGCCTGGACGATGGGCGACGATGCCGGCGTGCTCGCCCACGTCTCCTCGGCGAACATCGCCTGCGGTTTCCACGCCGGCGATGCGGAGACGATGCGACGCACGGTGGCGCTGGCGAACACGGCCACCGTTGCGATCGGCGCGCATGTCTCGCTGCCCGATCTGCAAGGCTTCGGACGCCGCGAGATGAAGATCGGCGCCGACGAAGTGCATGCCATCACGATCTACCAGATCGGCGCCCTAGCCGGCTTCGCGAAAGCGGCCGGAACGCGGCTGCGCCACGTCAAACCGCATGGCGCGCTGTACAACATGGCCGCGCGCGACGCCGTGCTGGCCGACGCGATTGCGCAGGCGACCCGCGACATCGACGCCACCCTGATCCTGGTCGGCCTCGCCGGCAGCGAATTGCCGCGCGCGGGCGAACGCGCAGGTCTTGCGGTTGCGCATGAAGCCTTCGCCGACCGCCGCTACGAACGCGATGGCTCGCTGACGCCGCGCAGCGCGCAGGGCGCGGTGATCGAAGACGTCGACGCCGCGGTCGCCCAGGCGCTTTCGATCGCGCGCGGCGACGGCGTGATCACGCGTGAAGGAATTCCATACGCACTGCGCGCGGACACGATCTGCGTGCACGGCGACCGTCCGAATGCGGCGGTTTTCGCGCAACGGCTGCACGCGGCACTGACACAAGCGGGAATCATGATCGCTGCCTTGCCTGAGGCGAAGTCGCGCTGAGTCGGAACGTCGCAGCGTGCAAAATCATTTGATACACATGTATCTTTATTCCTTTTTGCACAACTTCATGGGCAGCATTTCCTGGTTGACGCGTGATCCTGCCCTGCCCTCTGCGCGCAGCGGCCGAGCCGTTGCGGCGAGCGGGTTCGCGCCTCGATGCAGCCTGCGCCGATGAACTACTGGCCGCTCCTCGGCGTCGCCGTCGTCGTGCTCGGATTCGTGCTGAAGCGCAATCCGGTACTGGTCGTGGTGATCGCCGGCGTGGTCAGTGCGCTCGCCGCCGGCATGGGCGTCGGCGACCTGCTCGCCCTGCTCGGCAATTCGTTCGTCAGCAATCGCGCGCTGCTGCTGTTCGTGCTGACCTTGCCGGTGATCGGTCTGCTCGAACGCCACGGTTTGCGCGAACACGCGCAGAACTGGATCGCCGGCTTCCGTTCGATGACGCTGGCGCGTCTTCTGATCGCCTATCTCGGCTTGCGTCAGGTACTGTCGATGTTCGGCCTGATCGATCTGGCCGGCCATGCGCAGACCGTGCGTCCCTTGCTCGCTCCGATGAGCGAAGCCGCCGCAGCGAAAACCGAGCCGCTCGACGCGACGACACGCGAGCGCATCCGCGCACTCGCGGCCGCGACCGACAACGTCGGCCGCTTCTTCGGTGAGGATGTCTTCCTCGCCTTCGGCGCGGTCCTGCTGATTCAGGGTTTCTACGAGCGCCAGGGCATCCACCTCGAACCCTTGTCGATTGCGTTGTGGGCGCTGCCGACGGCGATTGCCGCGTTCGTGCTGCACGCGATTCGCATCGCCTGGTTCCAGCGCTCGCTGATGCGCGCGTCGAAGCAGCCTTCGCCGGCAGGAGCCGACGATGCTGCGCGTTGAACATATCTACTGGCTGGTCGGCGCGTTTCTCGCGGTCGCGAGCATCCTCAATCTCCGCGAGCGGCGCTGGTCGATGGCCGCGTTCTGGGGCGTTCTCGCCTGCGCCTTTCTGCTCGGCGATTTCATCCAGCGTGCCACGGCCAGCGGTTCGCGCTGGCCGGCGCAGGCACTCGGCATCGGTGTGATCGCGCTCGGGTTGCTCGCGACGAACGCATCGCGCGCCGCCGCGCCGCAGGTACGCGATGTCGATGCAGTACCGCCGCCGCGCACGGTGCAACCAGCGCAGCAACTCGACGCGCAGCGGCTCGGCAATCGCCTGTTCATTCCGGCACTGATGATTCCGCTCGCCACGCTCGCCCTCGTGCTCGGCGCGGGCTATCTGCGCTGGGGTGCAACGCCGCTGATCGGCACGACCCAGTTGACCCTGACCTCGCTCGGCATCGCCTGCGTCGCCGCGTTGCTCGTGGCCTTGCGCACGACGCGCGCGACACCGGCGCAGACGCTGATCGAAGGGCGCCGTCTGCTCGATACACTCGGCTGTGTCGCGGTGCTGCCGATGCTGCTCGCCACGCTCGGCAGCGTGTTCGCCGCGACCGGTGTCGGCGATGCGATCGCGAGCATCGTCGGCGCATTGATTCCGGTCGACAATCGCATTGCGTGCCTCGCCGCGTTCGCGCTCGGGATGGTGTTGTTCACCGTCATCATGGGCAATGCGTTCGCGGCATTTCCGGTGTTGATGGCCGGCATCGGACTGCCCCTGCTGATCCTGCGTCACGGCGCCGATCCGGCCGTGCTCGGATCGATCGGCATGTTGACCGGCTACTGCGGCACCCTGCTGACGCCGATGGCGGCGAACTTCAATATCGTGCCGGCGGTGCTGCTCGAACTGCCCGATCAGTACGGCGTCATCCGTGCGCAGATGCCGACCGCGATCGCCTTGCTGCTGGTGAATTTCCTCCTGATGTGGCTATTGGTATTTCGATGATCGACGATCCTGTTGTCCTGCTGACCGGTTTCGAGGCATTCGGTGGCGAAGCGGTCAATCCCTCGCAGGAAATCGTGCGCTCGTTCGAAGGCACGCGCATGCAGGGACATCGCATCGTCACCGGCGTGCTGCCGGTTGCGTTCGCACCCGTGCTGCCGCTGCTCGAACAACTGCTGGACCAACATCGCCCGACGCTCGTGCTCGCGCTCGGCCAGGCCGGTGGTCGCAGCGCACTCGCGCTGGAACGTGTCGCGGTCAACCTGATCGATGCGCGCATCGCCGACAATGAAGGTCGGCAGCCGATCGATGCCGCGGTGGTCGCCGGTGCAGCGCAAGCCTATTTCAGCAGTCTGCCGATCAAGGCGATGCAGGCGCATCTGCGTTCGCTCGGCATTCCTGTCGAGCTATCGATGAGTGCGGGCACCTTCGTGTGCAATCAGGTTTTTTTCGCGCTCGCTCATCTGCGTGCGACGCGCTATCCGGAGCTGCGTTGTGGATTCATGCACGTGCCGTGGCTGCCGGAACAGGCCGCGCGCTACCCGGGACAGCCGAGCATGGCGCTGGATACGATGCGCGCGGGCGTCGGCGCGGCGATCGAGTGCGCGCTCACGACGCACCGCGATTTGCAGGTCGCTGCGGGAACGACGTACTGAATCGCGAGCGGTCGCTCGATATGCCGCGTGGTTTCGGTTCGAGAAAATTCGCGTGAATCGGACCTTGACCGAACTACGCGCAACGCGATGATCGGCCCGCGCGAGCGAACTCTCAGCATCCCTTCCCGGCAGCCGGCGCTTCGCTGACTTCGAGGATCAAGGTTCCGCTGTCGACGTAAGGCAGCTTGGCCTTGACCGCATCGGTGGTGTAGTAGAAACCGCCCGGTGTCGGCGCGTTGACGGCGTCGCGCACTTCCGATTCGTACGATTTTCCGACCCACTCCGGCGAGGTCGCGACCGCGAAATGCTTGACCTTTTCCAGCGTCACGCAGCCGAGCAGACGCGTGCGCCGAAACGGCAGCATGTCCAGGTGCAACGGCTTCATCTCGACCGCATCGCGCAGGCTGTCGCCGTCTTCGAAGACATACAGCAAGGGCTTGAACACGGCATTGCCGCGACCGTGCGGATTGCTCTCGGCAATCACCTGCACGCGCACCGCGGCGTGTTCGAGTTCGACCGGCAGATCGATCTCGCGGTAGCGACTGCTGCCCTTGGCGAAAGCGCGCTCGTGCGCGCCGGCATCGATGCTCAGGCGCTGCGGATGACCCGGCGTCATGCTGATCAACCCCGTGCGCGGCGCGTCGACGACGCGTGGCGTCGGATGCCCGGAACCGAACAGACGCTGCTTCCAGTCCGAATAGGTTTCCGTGATCAGACTGAGCGGATTGGCGGTTGCGTATGCGGCGCTCAGCGCGAGCGCAACGGCAAGAATCGAACGTGCAGATTTCATCGGAGAAACGTGAGGTTGTTGCGCAGGCATCGCGCCACGCGGGCGCGAGCGGTGTGTCGTGTCGAAGCGCGCGTCGCTGCGGACGCGCGCCGGGTAATATTCAAACGGCCGGCACCGCCGGCATGTCTTTCTTCGGTTCGGCTGCGGGCGCTGCCGCCGCATCCGGCTTGTTGTCGATCGCCGGTGGCGCCGCGGCCGGCTGGTTCGGCGGCAGGTCGATCGGCTTCAGATCGCCACCATCCTGCTCGAATGCCTTCAATTGCAAGGTGCGTGCGATCGAACCGATCACATGGCGCTGCTCGTCGGTACCGCCGCGCTTCAGCGCCAGCCCGGTCAGATGCTCGCGATCCCTGAGGTCGCCGATGTAGCCGTACAACTCGGCCTTGCCCATGGTCGCGCCGTCGATCGAGAACTTGTCGTTCTTCTCCGGTCGCACGATCGCGTTGCCGTCGCGCACGTCCGAACGCGCGACTGCAGCGCCCATCATCAGCAGGCCGAACGCCAGCGCTGCAGCGCCTGTGAGGGTCTTCATCGGTACGCTCCGTTTCATGGTTTGCCCTTGTCGGGCGTCGGTGTCGGTGCCGGCGCCGCCGCGGCTGCTTCGATCGCGGCATCGCGCGCCTGCAGCTCGGTGATCACGCCGTCGCTTTCCTCCATGAAAGCCTTGAATCCCATCTGGTGTGCGATCAAGGCGATCGCCGCCTGATGTTCCTTCTTGATCTGCTGCTTCTCGCTGCGCTTGAGCAGCACGGTCGATACCGGCAGCTTCTGTTCCTGGCGGTAGCGCAGGGCGCTCTTCAGGTCTTCCGACGTGAGCGGCGCGTCGAGGTAGTCGAACTGGTTGTCCTTCTCGGCCTTCAAGGTCACGTCGAAACTGGCCGGAATATTGTCGGCCTGGACGACATTCTTCTTGCTGCCTCCGCGATGGCACGCCGCCACCAGCGCGAGGGCCAGCACCACCAGGGCGATTCTCAAACACTTCCCGATCGACAAACTCCGCATGGTCACGCCTGCTCCGGAACAAAATCAGAACCTCAAGCCTATCACCAGCCGGGGCCGCAGGCATCGCGGCGGCCGGAGGTCGTTTACCTCTGATTCCTTGCTCAGGCGTGCGGCAGGGTTACGCCGGTCTGGCCCATGTACTTGCCGCCGCGGTCCTTGTAGCTGGTCTCGCATTCCTCGTCGGACTCGAGAAAGAGCATCTGGGCGACGCCCTCGTTGGCGTAGATGCGCGCCGGCAGCGGCGTGGTATTGGAAAATTCGAGGGTGACGTGACCTTCCCATTCCGGTTCCAGCGGCGTCACGTTGACGATGATGCCGCAGCGCGCGTACGTGCTCTTGCCGAGGCAGATCGTCAGCACCTTGCGCGGAATGCGGAAGTACTCGACCGTGCGCGCCAGCGCGAACGAGTTCGGCGGAATGATGCAGACATCGGACTTGATGTCGACGAAGCTGCGCTCATCGAAATTCTTCGGATCGACGATGGTCGAGTTGATGTTGGTGAAGATCTTGAACTCGTCGGCGCAGCGCACGTCGTAGCCGTAGCTCGAGGTGCCGTAGGAGATCAGGCGCCGGCCTTCGTCGACCTTCACCTGGCCGCGCTCGAACGGCTCGATCATGCCGGCGCTTTCGGCCATGCGACGAATCCAGCGATCGGACTTGATGCTCACTGCAACTCCATGGCTTGCGCGGAACCGATAATCATACGCGCTGCAGCCCCGGCGCTGAAGGTGTCCGCCAAGAGGCCGACCGGCGAGCGCCGCCGGCGGCACCGGTTGCAGAATCCGCGAAGGCCTGCCGGAGCGATCGCCACGAGCGCCGCGCACGCAAGCGATCAGCGCGTGGCGAGTCGGATATCCGCCACCTTCGCAACGCGCGCCAGGCGCGGAAAGATCTGGCGAAACGCGAACGCATGCGCCTCGGCCGAGCTGTCCGTCGTCGCATCTTCGGCCATCACGATGTCGTAGCCGTGCTCGTGCGCGCTGCGCGCGGTCGATTCGACCCCGATGCTCGTCGAGATGCCCCCGAGCACGATCGTGCGCACGCCGCGCCGGCGCAGCAGCAGATCCAGATCCGTGCCGTGGAACGCACCCCAGTGCCGCTTCATCACGATGAGGTCGCCGAGCGCTGCGGGATCGTCCGGGAACGCGGCGAAATCGCTGCCGTAGCCGCCGGCGGGGCGCGGCGTCGGTGCATCGACGAGGTTGGACGGCGCATCGGAATAATCGGCCTTGAAATCGACATACACGCGCACGACCGGCGCAGCGGCGGCGCGAAAACGCGCGGCGAGATCGGTGCCTTTGGCGAACGCCTCTTCACTGGTGTACGGCGCACGCGGCGTCGACAGGATGCCTTTCTGCAGGTCGATCAGGACCAGTGCGGTGGTTGCGGGATCGAGCTCGATCATGGCGTTGCTCCGGGAAGGATTGAGCGTGGCGACTGGACAACCGTCGCATGCGATGCAAATATGAGGATGGCCTCACAAAATATATGAGGACACCCTCATAAATGTCAACTGCTGAAAATTCCGCGCGCGCACCGCAACGCGAACGCGGCCGCCAGCGCGTCGCCGAACTGCTCGAAGCGGCTTCGCTCGTGTTCGCCGAAAAAGGCTACGCAGCCGCGACCATGACCGAGATTGCAGCGCGCGCGCAGGCGCCGATCGGATCGCTGTATCAGTTCTTCCCGAACAAGGAAGCGCTCGGCGATGCGCTCGCCCGGCGCTTCGGCGAACGCACGGTCGAGGCGCTCGCGGCAATCGAAGCCGATGTGCAGACGCTGGATGCGACCGCGCTGGCCGCGGCGTTGCTCCGGATCTTCATCGACCTGCGCAAGGAACGCGCGACGATGCTGGCCGTGACCGAAGCGCTTCCGGACAAGAAGCACTCGCGCGGCAGCGAATTTCGCCACGACGTACTCGCGGCGATCGCCCGAGTGCTGCGATTGCGCGCACCGAAACTTCCGACCGAGCGCCTCGACGCGCTGTCGATGCTGGTCCTGCTGCAGATGAAAGCCTGCATCGGCGTGCTCGACCTGCAGAAGGAGCCGGCGAAGGCAGCGGCAACGCAGCGCGAACTCGGCAGGATGCTTGCGCTGCATCTGGCGGAAAATCTGGATCCGTCACACGTTCCGCGGACGCGAACGGCTGGCGCGCCTGCGACGAAAAGGAAACGGCTGCCGCGCTGATGAAATGCAAGCCATTGCACGAGGTCGACATGCACCGACACGAAAAAGCCGGCACACGGCCGGCTCGTCGTAAACCACTGTGGAGTGGTGGGCGGTACAGGGATCGAACCTGTGACCCCTACCATGTCAAGGTAGTGCTCTACCGCTGAGCTAACCGCCCGTGTTCGAGTGAGGGATGCGGAGTTCCGACACTGTCCTCGCGGCCTGCGGCCTGCAAGGGGCGCGCAAGGTAGCACAGCGTTCGCGATGCGACAACCGACGCATTCAATCGCCTGTCAGCCGAGGCGGGCGGAGGCTGCTTCGCGGATGCGGCGCCAATACTGCAGCAGGCGACCCGGCGCGCTGGCGGGCTCGACGCGCGTCGGTTCGACCGCATGGCGATGCGTCAGTTGCGTGCTGGCGAGCAGCTCCGCGTGGCGCTCGAGGCCGGCGATCAAACCCCGCCGCAACAACTCGCGCACCGGCGGTTGCAGCAGGAAGCGGAAAATCTGGCCCTCGTTGATCAGGCCGATGACCAGGCGGCTGTCGCGCAGCGGCGAGACCACGATCGCGAGCGTGCCCGGACGCAGACGCTTCAGCTGCTTCAAGGCATCCGCGACATCGCCGCCGGCGCTGGAAAGATGCGCGACCACGATCGCCACAGTGTGCTCGGCGAGATAGTCGAGCGCGCCTTCGATCGTGCGCGCATGTTCGACCTGCACGGATGAAGGCAGCAGCTCGCGTACCTGAGCGGCGATGGCCTCGTCCGCGTCGAGCACGAGTACGCGCGCCGCAATCGCGGCCAGCGGATCGATGACAGCGAGCCCACGCGGCGCGATCGTCGGCATCGCCGCGCGCTTCTGCGCAGCCGCGAAATCGCGCACCGCGACGCGACCGGCCTCGGCGACCACATCGAGCAGATACGGCCCGTTCCACGGCTTCTCGACGAAGCGATAGATCTCGCCGTCGTTGACCGAGGCGGTCACCGCATCCATGTCGGCATAGCCGGTCAGCAGCACGCGCATCGTCGCCGGCGAGTGTTCGGCGACGGCGCGCAGCACTTCGACGCCGCTGACGCCGGGCATGCGCTGGTCGCTGACGACGACGTGGATCGGGCGCTGACGCACCCAGTCGATCGCCTCGCGGCCCGAGGTCGTCGTCAGGATTTCGCAGCGGCCACGGAACAGCATGCGCAACGAACGCAGGATGCGTTCCTCGTCATCGACGAAGAGCACGCTGGGCAGCGCCGCAGTCATGCCGAAACAGCGCCGCGCGCCGCGACCGGCAGCACGATCAGGAAGCGCGTGCCGACGCCGACCTTCGAGGTCGCACGAATCACGCCACCGTGCTGCTCGATGATCTGATGCGAGATCGCGAGCCCCATGCCGGTGCCCTGCCCGATCGGCTTGGTGGTGAAGAACGGATCGAAGATGCGCGCGAGATCGTCCGCCGCGATGCCCTTGCCGTTGTCCTCGACCACGATCAGCACGCGACGATCGAGTGCCTGCGTGCGCACGACGATGCGGCCGCGTTCGTGCTCGATCGCCTGGATCGCGTTGCTCAGCAGGTTCAGCAGCACCTGGTTGATCTGCGCCGGTGCGCATTCGATCGGCGGCAGTTCGCCGGCTTCATGCACGACCTCGACCGCATGCTTGCGCAGCAGATGATTGACGATCTTCAACGCGCTTTCGACCAGCGCGTTGACGTCGGCCTTCTGCATGCCGGACTGATCGAGCCGGCTGAAGTCCTTCAGGCTGACAACGAGATCGCCGATCTGGTCGACCCCGTGCACGGTGTCGTCGAGCAGGGCGCAGAGGTCTTCGAGCGCGCCCGCGTCGAGGCGGGTACGCAGCTCGGCGATTTCAGCGAGCCGCTGCTCCAGCTCCGCGGCAGGCCCGCCGCTCGCGCCGAGCGCATCGATCACGGCTTCCTGCGCGGCGACCAGGCGTGTCGCATCGCCGAGCGCGCCGCGCGTCATCTCGACGTTGTTGCGCACGTAGCCGAGCGGCGTGTTGATCTCGTGCACGAGGCCGGCAACCATCTGGCCGAGCGAGGCCATTTTCTCGGATTGAACCAGCTGCAGCTGCGAGGATTTCACGCGTGCGTAGGCGCGCTCCAGTTCGCTGCCGCGTTGGGCCAGCCGATCCTCGACCGCGCGCAATACGTCCAGCACGAGCCCGGTTCCCGCGTAGCTTCCGGCCGCGTCGACGAGCACGAAGTCGTCGGTGATCGGACTCTTGATATGCGTGGCGATCGCGCGCGCGGCTTCGTCCAGCGACAACGTCAGCGGCAGCAGCAAGGCCTGCGCATTCATCAGCGCCGTGATCGGGCGCCGCCCATACAGCTCACGCCCATACGGCATCAGGAAAATGCGCATCAGTTCGTAGCGGCTGATCGTGCCGAGCGGCTTGCGCCCGGCGACGACCGGCAGGCTGAGCAAGCCCGCGTGCCGCGTTTCCAGAAACAGCTGCGCCACGTCCACGACGCAGGTGTCGGGCGCGAGCGGCGAAGTCGCGAGCAGCAGCGCGCCGAGATCGCCGGGTGCGGCGGCGGCATTCGGCGCGGTTGCGCGCGCCGGCAGGGCTTGGGTCATCGGTGTCGAACTTCGGCAGCGCCTCGTACATGCGGATACGACGCCACTTTCAGGGGTAGCGGCGCAGCGTAACCAGCGCTGACGACAAGCGCGTGACGCTGCGTGGAAAACACGGCAGCGCTCGCTCGCGATCCATTGGTCAGGATCGACGCGGCAGCTCGCAGACGCAGGTTCGTAGCCTTGCTGCTGGCTGTCGCGCAGCGGCTTGGCCATAATCGCGCGCGCCGCCTCGGCGCATCCGTCCTCCTCAGCCATCGAATTCGCGACCATCCATCCTGCGCCGCATGCAATTCGACTCGCTCACTTTCCTGCTGTTCTTCGCGCTCACGCTCGCGGTCTACAACGCGCTCGCCTCGTGGAACGCACGCAAGTGGTTGCTGCTCGGCGCGAGCTATCTGTTCTATTCGGCCTGGAATCCGCCGTTCCTGCTTCTCCTGCTCGCATCGACGACGCTGGACTGGTGGATCGCCGGGCGTATCCACACTGCGACGACGGCCGCTGCGCGCAAGCGCCGGGTGATCGCGACGCTGCTGATCAATCTCGGCGTGCTCGGCTACTTCAAGTACAGCCGCTTCGTACTCGACAACGCGATTGCGCTACTCGCGCACGCGGGCATCGTCTATTCGCCGCCGGCATTCGACATCGTGCTGCCGATAGGCATTTCGTTCTACACGTTCCACTCGCTGTCGTATTGCCTGGACATCTATCGCGGCAAGTTCACGCCGACCCGGAGCTGGCGCGACTACGCGCTTTACGTCGGGTTCTTCCCGCAACTGGTCGCCGGTCCGATCACGCGCTTCAGCCAGATGCGCGAACAGATCGAAACGCCGCGCCGCTCCACCGCGCACGGACTCGGGTTGGGATCGGCCCTGCTCGTGCTCGGCCTGTTCGAAAAAATCGTGCTCGCCGACAGTCTGTTCGCACCGGTTGCCGATGCCGTGTTCGATGCCGCGGCGCCGCTGGACAGCGCCGTCAGCTGGACCGGCGTCCTCGCCTTCAGCGGTCAGATCTTCTGTGATTTCGCCGGCTATTCGAGCTGCGCACTCGGCAGCGCGCTGGCGCTCGGCTTCGTGCTGCCGGTCAATTTCCGCAATCCGTACGCCGCGATCGGCTTTTCCGATTTCTGGCGTCGATGGCATATCTCGCTGTCGACCTGGCTGCGCGACTATGTCTATGCTTCGCTCGGCGGCAATCGCCAGGGCGCCTGGCACACGTATCGCAACCTGATGCTGACGATGCTGATCGGCGGTCTCTGGCATGGCGCCGCCTGGACCTTCCTGGTCTGGGGTGGCCTGCACGGGCTGCTGCTGAGCGCGGAACGTGCGTTGCGCGAACCCGTCTCGCGCTGGCGCTGGAATACCCGCTGGACACGCGCAGCCTATGGCATCGTCACGCTCGTTCTGGTCTGTCTCGCCTGGGTCTGGTTTCGCGCACATGATGTCGCGGCTGCGTGGCGGATCACCACTCGACTGTTCGATGTCGCTTCGTTGCCTGCTGCGCTTGCAAGTCTGACGATCGATCAGCGCATCGCCGCCGGTGCGTTCGGGCTCGTCGTTGTCGTGCAATGGCTGTTTCGCGAGCGCGGTCCGATTGCGTTGTTCGAACGCCTGCCGGCGCCGCTGCTCGGTTTGCTGCTGGGCGTCCTGCTGAGCATGATCGTGCTCTCCCCCGGAACCAACCATGCCTTCATCTATTTCCAGTTCTGAGCCGCATCGTCGCGCGCGCGGATGGATCGGCGTGTGGCTGGTCGCGATCAGCGCGAGCGTGATCGCGCTGATCGCCATCGAATTTCACTGGCGCCACGCAGGCTACACGCCGACCGTGATCGACTCCAAGCAACTGTGGTCGTCTCAGCGTGATCGCGTCTATGCCGATTCGCCGCGGCCACTGGTGCTGCTCGGTGCGTCGCGCACCGAATACAGCATCGACCCGGCCGTGCTTCGCGATGAACTACCCGGTTACGAGCCGGTCATGCTCGCCCTCGATGGTCTCTACCCACTCGCGGTCCTGCATGACCTGGCCGACGATCCGCGCTTCCACGGTGTCGTTCTGTGCGATATCGAACCCGATGGGTTCGTCCGTGAATTCCAGGGTCTGCAGCAACCCTGGGTCGACTACTACCATCAGCGCTGGACGCCGAGCTGGAGGCTGCATCGCAGGTTGCTGACCGACTGGCAGCGCAACGCCGTGATCGCGAATCCCGAATTCGGCCTGCTCGCCAGCCTGCGGCACACGCTCAGCGGTGGCGAGCCGTTCCGCAACTATGTCGAATACCACGCCGACCGCAGCGGTGACATCGACTACCGGAAAACGGACCCCGAAGCGCTCAAGCGTCATTTCAGTGCGACCGCCGAAGGCAATGTCGCGCGCATGCCCAAGCGCACGCCGGAAGAATGGCTGCAAGGGATCGCCCCGGTGTTCGACTGGGTTCGCGCCATCCGCGACCGCGGCGGCGAGGTGATCTTCTACGAAAGCCCGACGCACGGATTCACGCAGGAACTCAACGAGCGCAGATATCCACGTGACCGCTACTGGAATCATCTGGCCCAGGTGATGCCGGCGGCAATGCTGAGCGCGCACGATGTTCCCGCCCTGGCCAGCACGCCATTGCCCGACGACTCCCACCTCGATTTCCGTGACAAGGCAACCTATACGCGAACGCTCGCGCACACGCTCCTTGAGCGCGGCCTTCTGAAACCTTCAACCGCCCACAACTAGCTACCCCCACCACAAAACGGGGACGGATGTAGTTAAGGCGAAAGCAGCGCCGGCGGCTTGTCGCGCCGCCTACGGTAGCGAACGAGACGGTTTCGGAAGGATCGGCCTCGCGCGGCCCACTTCGCGCGTGACGTATGGACAGCCGCGCGCGCGAGACCCATCAGCCAATCAAACCCTGCTCGCGGACCCGGTGGATTTCATCGCGCAGGCGTGCGGCGTCCTCGAATTCGAGGTCCTGCGCGTGCTTGTACATCTGCGCTTCGAGTTGGCGGATTTTCGCGGCGACCTGTTCCGGTGTCAGCAGACGATAGTCCGTGGCAGGCTCGGCAACCTTGCGCGAACCCGAGGTGCCGCGGCCGCGTGGTCGCTCGCTCTCCGCTTCGCTACGCGCGCCTTCCATGATGTCGGTGATCTTGCGCACGACCGAGGTCGGCACGATGCCGTGCTCGAGGTTGTACTCGACCTGCTTGGCGCGGCGGCGATCGGTTTCGTCGATCGCCGCCTGCATCGACCGCGTAATGCGATCGGCGTACAGCACCGCAGTGCCGCGCAGGTTGCGCGCGGCGCGGCCGATGGTCTGGATCAGCGAGCCGGTCGAGCGCAGGAACCCTTCCTTGTCGGCGTCGAGAATCGCGACCAGCGACACCTCGGGCATGTCGAGCCCCTCGCGAAGCAGGTTGATGCCGACCAGCACATCGAACTTGCCGAGACGCAGGTCGCGCAGGATCTCGACCCGCTCGACCGTCTCGATATCCGAATGCAGATAGCGCACGCGCACACCGTGATCCTGCAGATACTCGGTCAGGTTTTCGGCCATGCGCTTGGTCAAGGTGGTGACCAGCACGCGGTCCCCCATCGCGATGCGCGCATTCGCTTCACTGAGCAGATCGTCGACCTGCGTCCGCGCCGGACGGATTTCGATTGCCGGATCGATCAGACCGGTCGGACGCACGACCAGCTCTGTGACGTTACCTTGCGACTTCGAAATTTCGTACGGACTCGGCGTTGCCGACACGAAGATCGTGCGCGGCGTGCGTTCTTCCCATTCCTCGAATTTCAACGGGCGATTGTCGAGTGCCGACGGCAGCCGAAACCCGAACTCGACCAAGGTTTCCTTGCGCGAGCGATCGCCCTTGTACATCGCGCCGATCTGCGGAACGGTCACATGCGATTCGTCGACGACCAGCAACGCGTCCGGCGGCAGATAGTCGAACAGGGTCGGCGGCGGCTCGCCGGCCGAACGCCGGGTCAGATGACGCGAGTAGTTCTCGATGCCGTTGCAGTAGCCGACCTCGGCCATCATTTCGAGATCGAATCGCGTGCGCTGTTCCAACCGCTGCGCTTCGAGCAACTTGTTCGCCTTGTATAGATATTCCAGACGATCTTTCAGCTCCAGCTTGATCGTCTCGACCGCGTTCAGAACGGCGTCGCGCGTTGTCGCATAGTGGGTCTTCGGATAGACCACGTAGCGCGGCACCTTGCGCAGGGTCGCGCCGGTGAGCGGATCGAACAGGCTCAGATTCTCGATGTCGCCGTCGAACAGTTCGATGCGCAGCGCTTCGGTCTCCGATTCGGCCGGAAACACGTCGATCACTTCGCCGCGCACGCGATAGCTGCCGCGGCGCAATTCCATGTCGCCGCGCGTGTACTGCAATTCGGTCAGGTGGCGGATCAGCTTGCGCTGGTCCATGTGCTCGCCGCGCGAGAGGATCAGGCGCATCGAGAGGTAATCCTCCGGATCGCCGAGGCCGTAGATCGCCGACACCGTCGCGACGATCAGCGCATCCGGTCGCGACAGCAGGGTCTTGGTCGCCGACAGCCGCATCTGCTCGATGTGTTCGTTGATCGAGGCGTCCTTGTCGATGTAGGTGTCGCTCGACGGAACATAGGCTTCCGGCTGGTAGTAGTCGTAGTAGCTGACGAAGTACTCGACTGCGTTGTGCGGAAAGAACTCCTTGAACTCGCCGTAGAGCTGCGCCGCGAGCGTCTTGTTCGGCGCCATCACGAGCGTCGGCTTCTGGATGCTCTGCACCACGTTGGCGATGGTGAAGGTCTTGCCCGAGCCGGTCACGCCGAGCAGGGTCTGCTGCGCGAGGCCGGCCTCGAAGCCATCGATCAGCCGCGTGATCGCCTGCGGCTGGTCGCCGGATGGCTGGAAGGGAGAAACGAGCTGGAAGCGATCGGCCATCGGGACTCCATGCAGACTCTTGATTATAGGCCCCGCTGCGCAGCGATCCGACACGGCAACGGTCACGTTCCGGCGCACACGCTGGGGGAATTCCTACAGCTGCAAATGGCGTCGCGCCATCGTTGTCACAAGAGCCGCTGCCTAACATGCAGCGACCATCGAAACGGAGCTTCGTCATGCACAGGAATGCCGCTCGCCCGCGTGGTTTCACCTTGATCGAGTTGCTGATGACCGTCGCTATCCTCGCGGTCCTGCTCGCACTCGCCACACCTTCCTACGGCAAGCTGATCGGTCGCACGCACGGCCAGACCGCACGCAACGATCTCGACACCTCGTTGAACGAGGCACGCATGGCCGCGGTCAGCCGCGGGCGACACGTGGTCATCTGTCCGAGCGAAGACCAGCAGAGCTGCAGCCGCACCACCCAATGGCAGCACGGCTGGCTCGTGTTCGCCGACCTCGATCACGATGGCACGCGCTCGGACGATGAACCCATCATCACGGTGGCACAGGCGCAACCGCCCGGCGTCGCCATCACCAGCACTATCGGACGCATGCACGTCGATTACCAGGCAGACGGCCGCGCCGACGGGACCAATCTGACCCTGACCGTGTGCGATCGCGTCGGCGGCGCAGAGAACGCGACCTCGCTCGTGATCAACCAGGCGGGTCGGGTGCGCAGCGCGAAGGCCGACGCCGATGCCGCTGCCGGTTGCATGCGTGTGGCCGGCTGACACACCGAAGCGGTCGCGCCATAAAAAAAGGCCTACATTGCTGCAGGCCTTTTGAAGTAACTGGCGCCCGAAGTTGGACTCGAACCAACGACCCCCTGATTAACAGTCAAGTGCTCTAACCAGCTGAGCTATTCGGGCGAGCCGCGTATTGTCTTTTCACTCGCGCCGGACGTCAAGCATTCGGGCACGCGGGGGCTCGGCCTGTAACTGAGCGTCGATTGCAGCGCGTTGCGCAAGGTTGCCGGGGCTGGCCGCTCCTGCGCTGGCCTCACACGATCCCGCCGTCCGCTCAACCAATCCAGACCCGTTCCAGTGGTGGCAGGCGGACCAGGGCCAGCACGGCGTCGATCCAGGCGCGGCTTTCCAGTTCGTCGAATCGGTTGAACAGTCCCATGGATTCCTCGCGGTTGTGGGCGGACTACTGAGCAGAACGTCGAACGCCGTCGGGTTGCGACATCGCAAGCCTCGGGACATGGACGCGTCCGGATGCATCCGCACAGGACGAGTGGTTGGCATTGCGCGCCCGACCGCGGCGATCGGCCATCGAAACGCTCTACCATGCGCCCTGCGTTCCGCTGCCGATCGATGACCTCACCCCACGCGATGCCGAAACATACGCGCCAGTTCTGGCTGCTGCAGACCGGAGTGTGGCTCGGCTATGCGGCCGAGAATTTCCTCACCGATATCGGCTACGGCCGCCCGCTCAGCTACTACAAGCTGCCGTTGTTCGACGCCGCCTGCGGATTCGTGCTCACGCTCGCCATCCGCGCCGTGCTCAAGGCGAGCTGGAACCAGCCGCTGCGCACGCGAATCTGGTGGGGCGCCGTGACGATGGTGATCGCGTCGGTCATCGGCGGCTACGCATGGGCCGTCGCGGTCGCTGCCGGCTGTCCGGATTGCAAGTCGCCGGCGAGCGTGCTCGGCTACCTGTCGCACTTCTTCGGCTGGCTCACGATTCTGGCGGCGTGGACCGGCGCCTACGTCGGCGTCAAGCTCTCGCGCCAGCTGCAGTACGAGAAGGAAACCGCCCTGCAGGCGACCGCGATGGCGCATCAGGCGCAGTTGCGCATGTTGCGCTATCAGCTCAATCCGCATTTTCTGTTCAACACGCTCAACGCGATCTCCACCCTGGTGCTGGACGGCCGCGGCGATCAGGCCAACGGGATGGTCGGCGCCCTGTCCGGCTTCCTGCGCTATTCCCTCGACAGCGATCCCGAACAGAAGGTCACGCTGGAACAGGAACTCGGCGCGATCCATCGCTATCTGGCGATCGAACAACTGCGTTTCGGCGATCGCCTGCGCGTCGGCATCATGGTCACGCCGGAAGCGGCCGACGCGCTGGTGCCGAGCCTGATCCTGCAGCCTCTGATCGAGAACGCGGTGAAGTTCGCGGTATCGCGGCGCGAGGAAGGCGGCCGCATCGAGATCGTCGCCCAGGTGAAGGGTGAGGCGCTGGACATCGCCTTGCGCGATGATGGGCCCGGCAGTCTCGACTATCTGCCGGACAAGGGTGGCGGTCACGGCGTCGGCCTCACCAACACGCGCGAACGCCTGCGGGTGTTGTACGGCGAGCGTCAGAGCTTCACGATACGCAACCAGCCGCCGCACGGCACCGAAGTCCACCTGCAATTTCCTTTCGAACGTTCGCCTGGGGAGGCTGTCGCTCATGCAGATCCGCACGCTGATCGTCGATGACGAACCGCTCGCACGCCGCGGTCTGGTGCTGCGTCTGGCGCGGCATGCCGACATCGAGATCGTCGCCGAAGCCGGCAACGGGCGCGAGGCTTTCTTCGCCATCGCCGAGCATCAACCGGCCTTGATGTTCCTCGACGTGCAGATGCCCGGCGTCGATGGGTTCGAACTGCTGCGCGCGGTGCCGGCCGCGCAATTGCCGCTGACCATCTTCGTCACCGCCTACGATCAGTACGCGATGAAGGCGTTCGAGGCGAACGCGCTCGACTATCTGCTGAAGCCGATCGACGACGAACGCCTGGACGCCGCCGTCGAGCGCGTGCGCCGCGGCCTGATCGCGCGCGATGCCGATGTGCACTGCGCGCGTTTGCTGCGCTTGCTCGGCAGCATGTCGGGCCGCCCGGAACTGACGCTGGACCAGGCCTTGCTCGAATCCGGCGACGCTGCAGCCGGCGCCGACGAACGTCTCGCAATCAAGGACGCCGGACGCATCCTGCGCGTGCCGGTCAACGACATTCTGTGGATCGATGCGGCCGGCGATTACATGTGCGTGCACACGCCCGCGGAAACGCATGTGCTGCGTGCGACGATGCGCGAGCTCGAAGGCCGCCTCGATCCGCGCCGCTTTCAGCGCATCCATCGCTCGACCATCGTCAACGTGGCGCGCGTGAAGGAACTGCGCTCGCATCTCAACGGCGAATATTTCCTGATCCTCGACTCCGGCCAGCAACTCAAGCTGTCGCGCAGTTACAAGGACAAGGTACGCCTGCTGCATTGAGCACGCGGGCGGCGCGTGCTCGATGCGCATACGCAGCGGGATCTTCGCGCGGGGGTCAGCCGGTGCGCTTGAACATCAGGTCGCCGGCCTCGCGGATCGAGAGGAAACCGGTGACCTTGGCTGCACCGTCGCGGATGAAAACGCGGCGCATGCGCGCCTGGCCCGGCACGAACAGCACGTCGCGCACCTCAGTCTTCAACTCGGTTGCCTGTGCACCATTCGTCGAGCTGAAGAGCGCATTTCCCCGGCGCTCGATCTTCACGCTCGCGAGCGTTCCGGACGCGTAGGTGCCGACGTAATCGTCGAGTTGTTCCGGAGAAAGCGTGGTGGCGACCGGCTCCGCCGCCTTCGTCATGGTCTGGCTCGAAATCATGCGCCACTGCCCTGCATTCTTTTGCCAGACCTCGGTCGACAGATACTGCGCAGTGAAGACCTGGTCCTTCACGTGCGTCGTCGAGTTGTCGGTGAAGCTGGTGACCGCGGTGGCGCCGTGCAGTTCGAGCTTCCAGTCGCTCTGCACGAGTTGCTGGCTGACGCCGGGCGGCTTCGGTGCCGCGCCGTCGACGATATCGCGCTTGGTCGCGAGTGCGCCGGTCTCGTTCATGAAGATCACGCGGTCGTCGAGGTAGCGCTCCAGCACCTTGCCGTCGCCGCTCGCCGAGGCATCCGAAAATTCCTGCGACATCCGTTTGATCTGCGCCGCGACATCTTCGGCTGCATGTACCGCGGGTATCGCCGCAATCGTCGCCACGGCCATCGCGAGTCCGCATATTCGTTTCGTCACAACAGCACTCCTGTGGATGTTTCCGGCTGGAAGGGAATCGACCCGCGTCGCGGACTTGCCGCTGCGGATGCGCGTGTCGATCGAGCTGATTGTGCCGCTGCCGATGAGCAAATCGCGCAGCGAACGCAAAGACTCCGCCGGCGGCAACCGCTGCGCGCAATTTCAGTAATGTGGTGACGAATGCTGCGGCGTTCGTCACTCCTTCTATCGGTCTCATTACGCAGTTGCGCGTACCGCGCACGACGCGCTTCCATCCGGCAGCGGTTACTCCGACGCAGGCTGCGCTCCGCAAGCCGTACACACGGCGCTGGCCAGGGTCGAAGGCCGGTTGAACGTGGTGTCGACGATCTCGACGAAGTTGCGCTCCTCGCGCACGATGAAGCGCTTGGACTGCGCGGCTGCAAAATTCTCGCGCGCCAGCGGGTCGGCCTTGAGACGAATCTTGTAGGCCTCGTAAGCCGCAAGACTGTCGAATGCGATCAGCCCCCAGCCGATGTCGTTGGTTCCTTCGTACGGAAGGAAATAGCCGACCAGATGTCCGCCGCAACGCGGGATGATGTGCGCCCAGTTCTCGGCGTACTGACGAAAGGCATCGCGCTGATACGGGTCGATCTGATAGCGGATCACGCATGTCATGCTCATCTGACTGCTCCCGTCTGCCGGCCGGCCGGCGGCCCTTCCGATGTCGGCGGTCGCGAGGATCGCGGCCATGCCACCGATGAATTCACGCCGATTCGACTGCATGCCCTGCACCTTGGTTCGAGCGGTGCGCGCAGTCTTGCAGTACGCTCGCGGCAACACTTCGTTCGAGATCGAACCATGGATGCAAGACGTTCGGCCGATCCCGCCATCGTCGCCGTAGCCGCCGCGATCGGCGAGCCTGCGCGTGCGCGCATGCTGCACTGCCTGCTCGACGGTCACGCGCGCACGAGCACCGAACTTGCGGCCGTGGCCGACGTGAGCGCGTCCACCGCGAGCGTGCATCTCGGCCGCTTGCAGGCGGCGCAACTGGTCAGCGTGCTCGCGCAGGGACGCCATCGCTACTACAGCCTCGCTGGTGCCGACGTCGCTCATGTGCTGGAAACACTCGACGTATTCGCCGGCCGCCAGCGCAGTGCGTTCAAACCGAGCACACCCGATCCGCTGCGCGCCGCACGCACCTGCTACGACCATCTGGCCGGCACGGTCGCGGTGCTGCTGCACGATCGCATGCGTGCGCTCGGCTGGCTTTCGGACACCGACCCTGCCGGTGCCGACGCCTACTGCCTCACGCGTTCGGGCACGCAGGGCCTCGAAGCGCTCGGCGTCGATGTTGACGCCACGCGCGCGTTGCGTCGCCGCTTCGCCTACGGCTGCCTGGACTGGAGCGAGCGCCGCATGCATATCGGCGGCGCGATCGGTGCCGCGCTGCTGCAGGCCGTGCAGCGCAGGAAATGGCTGATGCCGAACCTCGACGACCGCGCACTGCGCATCACTGCCGCCGGGCGACGCGAACTGTCGTCCCGATTCGGCATCGATACCGATCAGCTTCGTCTCGATCGAATATCCGGCTGAAGCGCTCGATGCCGTGCCGTGAAGGCAGGCATCCATCGCCCTGTCGCAGTTGCACCACTCGGCGCAGGGCCTGAACGCTTCGGCGCAAGCGACGGAACCCCTGTGACCTTCGCTGCATCCGATCTGCCGGTGCAACCGCCAACCTGCGGCAGCCGCTCTGGGAGACTCGCTGTGCGCCTGATCACTGCCTCGATCCGCAATCCGATCGCCGTGGCCGTCGTCGTGCTGTTGATCGCACTGTTCGGCGGCATGAGCCTGATGAAACTTCCGCTGCAGTTGTTCCCGGACATCGACCGTCCGAACATTTCGATCACCACCGGCTGGCGCGCCGCGTCGCCGGAAGAAACCGAGGCCGAACTGCTCGAACCGCAGGAGCAGGTGCTGCAGGGTCTGCCCGGCGTCGAGGAGATCGAAGGCAACGCGAACACCGGCGGCAGCTTCATCAATCTGACCTTCGCGATCGGCACCGACATGAAGTCGGCCCTGGTCGACGTGATCGGACGCATGAACCGCGTGCGCTCGCAGCCGCAGGATGCGGACAGGCCGATCATCCAGCTCGGCGGCGGCGGCAGTTCGAACGATTCGCTGTCGTGGTTCTTCGTGCAGTTGCTGCCCGGCACGCAGGGGCCGATCGAGAACTATCGGCACTACATCGAGGACGTCGTCAAACCGCGCATCGAGGCGGTTCCCGGCGTCGCCGCGGTCGCGGTCAATGCGGGACCGCCGAACGATGTGCGCATCACGGTCGACCTCGCCAAGGCTGCCGCGCTCGGCGTCGGCATTCCGGATATCGCCGCGCAGGCCGCGCGTGCGACCGACGTGTCGGCCGGGCAAGTCGGACTCGGTCGCCAGCAATACACCTTGCGCTTCACCGGTCGCTACAAGCCCGACGATCTCGGTGAACTCGTGCTGGCCTGGCGCGACGGCCGCCCGGTCAAGCTCGGCGACGTCGCCACGATCGAGATGAAGGCGCCCGAACAGCAGTTCTTCGTGTACCAGAACGGCAATCCGGCCATCGGCCTGAATGTGTTGCGCGCTCCGGGCGCGAACGTTCTGGGTACTTTGGAACAAGTGAAGAAAGTCGTCGACGACCTGCGCGATGGTCAGCTCAAGGCGAAGGGCCTCGGCATCGAACAGAGCTTCGACTCGGCCTTGTTCATCCATCGCGCGGTGAACCTGCTCACCGAGAACCTGATCGTCGGCGCCCTGCTCGCCCTGATCTGCGTGTGGTGGTTCATGCGCGACTGGCGCGCGACCCTGCTGATCGCGAGCGCGATTCCGGTCTGCCTGCTGGCGACCTTCGGCGCGCTGGACCTCGCCGGACGCAGCCTCAACGTGATCTCGCTGGCCGGACTCGCCTTCGCGGTCGGCATGGTGGTCGAAGGCGCCATCGTCGTTTCCGGAAACATCATCCGGCTGAAGGAAGCCGGGATGACGCCGCTGGAAGCCGCACGCGAAGGCACCCAACAGGTCGTGCCGGCGCTGGTCGCCTCGACCATCACGACGATCGCGGTATTCCTGCCGGTGTTGTTCCTGCGCGATGTCGAAGGTCAGATCTTTTCCGATCTCGCTCTGACGATCTCGATTGCGGTAGCGCTGTCGATCCTCGTCGCGATCACCGTGCTGCCGGCGGCGGCCGGTGGCTGGCTCAAGGCGAAGAAACTGAAATCCGGCTACGGCGACGGCTGGCCGGTCGTCACGGAACGCATTCTGAAATGGACGGATAGCCGTCCGAAACAGCTCGGCTGGGTATTCGCCCTGCTCGTGCTGCCGCTGGCCGCGAGCTGGTATTTCCTGCCCAAGCTCGACTATCTGCCGCCGGTCAAGCGCGCTGCCATCGATGCGTCCTTCAGTTTCCCACCGGGCATGAGCCCCGAGGTCGTCAACCGCGAGATCGGCAGCAAGCTGATCGAACGATTGCAGCCGTACATGAAAGGCGAAAAGCAGCCGGCGTTGAAGAATTACTACATGTGGCTGTGGCCGGGCGGCGGCACGATCGGCGCGCGCGTGGTCGACGAGAAACGCATCGGCGAACTGGAACGCGTGATGCGCGAGGAAATCACCAAGGGCTTTCCGGACACGCGTGCGTTCGCCGGCGAAGGCGAGTTGTTCGGCGGCGTCGGCGGATCCGCGCGCTCGGTAGCGATCCATCTGCAGAGCGACGACAGCGAAGCCCTGAATCGCGTCGCCGAGGAAGGGCGCAAGCTGCTCGAAGCGAAATTTCCCGGCGCCAACGTGCAGGCGACGCCGAACACCGATCAGGTTTCTCTGGAGCTGCATGCGATTCCGGATGATCGCCGCATCGCCGAAGCGGGCTGGGATCGCGCCGCGCTCGGCACGATCGTGCGCGCGCTCGGCGATGGCGCATGGCTCGGCGAATACTTCGACGGCCAGAACCGCGTGCCGATCATCCTGCGCGCCGATCGCCGCGAAACCGCCGAAGCGCTGGCCGAAGCGCCGCTGGTCGCGCCGAACGGACGCGTGGTTCCGCTCGGCGATGTGATCAAGCTGGAAACCAAACTGGGACCGGGACAAATCCGTCGCCTCGATCATCGCCGCACCGTCACGCTGACGATCGATCCGCCGCAGACGCTGTCGCTGGAAGATGCGCTGGCGACGATCCAGAACGAAATCGTGCCGGCACTGAAAGCAAAGCTGCCGCCCGATGCGAACATCCGTCTGGCCGGCAGCGCAGATCGCCTCGAAGCCACCGTCAGCACGATGGTGCGCAATTTCGTGCTGGCCTTGCTGGTGCTGTTCCTGCTGATGGCCGCGATGTTCCGTTCGCTGCGCGACGCCTTCGTGGTCGTGCTGACCGTGCCCGTCGCACTGGTCGGCGGCGTGCTCGGCCTGCGCGTGCTCGGATTTGTCGCGTTCCAGCCGCTCGATCTGCTGACGATGAGGGTGA